>Ga0247782_1000369_pt1 | contig 36315 bp, 27 predicted proteins | sample UWRJL019104C5_FD_179928 | JGI IMG/M metagenome (GOLD analysis project Ga0247782, IMG submission 179928) | Plant litter microbial communities from Arlington Agricultural Research Station in Wisconsin, United States - UWRJ-L019-104C-5 | ecosystem: Environmental > Terrestrial > Plant litter >...
GGGGGTTTTTTTTTTTTTTTTTTTTTTTTTTCTGTTTCCCTTCTTTCGAGATGCGGTGGCCTAAAGGACGAGGTACCTACTCACTCCTTTACTGGCTGAGGCCATCATACATCATTGTTGCGCAAGCTTCTCCGGGTTACTTACAACCTAACCTACCTGCCTGCCATCTCAATCGAGTATGACGGTATGATGGTACGGCTGCGACAACGATAACAACAACGCAGCAACGTGGATGATGAGGGAATTTGTGGTGGTGGCTTGGTTGTTTTTCATTTTGATTTTTCATTTTTTTTCAGTCTGCTGGTGTTGCTTGCTCTTTCTTATCTTGCTTTCCCGAGTCATAACCACTGGTTGACGAGCTATGACTGTATGAGTTTTATGTATGATAATGATGTATGATGAGCATCGGCATGATGACGAGACTGATAAAGAAAATACTAAAACGTTTCGTGCTTATTTCTCCTTATGTGCTGTGAAAGGTAACCTACCATGGGTAGTCCTTAAATGTATCTTTCTGGTGGGCTCGTAAGTAAAGCATATATGATTCTCTACTGTCCCCCTTTCAATTATCGTGGTTCATCTAGCCTACATGCATGTAAGTATCTAGTTTACATCTTGATATTAGGGGCGCGGTGAGTTAGTCCGTAGAAGCAAATTCTTAGGAAAGGATGAATGATCTTGTACCGATTCAGGGGTCAGATTAGATATACATGATGTGGTGAGTCTGCGAAGTAATAATCAGATGTATTGAATTATATGGCGTTCTTAAAATATCTCAGGTTACGTAGAGTGTTTCGTCAGTGAGATTGATTTCCGTCTTATCGTCTATGATCAAGTATGGTTTTCTAAGGCATATAGACATTCTTGCTCAGGTTCACGTTCCGTTGTGTCCATACATCCTCCTCTTGGTATATGAGAGATATCATGCGAACATCGGCGTAGGGAACTCCTTGGCGTAGTTGGGTAGATACTGTCGCGGCTGCATCTAGAGTTGACACATATACAATGCACATCCCGAACCATTTATGGCCTTAGGATGTTTGTTTAGTTCCTTTTTTTTCTAATTTACAACACCCGTCTATTTGGTATAAAAGACACACACACACACACTGATATCACACATCATTCTTAACGAGCGTCGTCACTGTATCCTCGATCTGCTTGTCGGATAGGCCTATCATTGTAGCAATCAGTTTCCCCGGTTTCAAATTAGCCTGGGATATTTAGATATTTGACGAACCTTCTAATGACTGGCTTTTCTCCTTTCCGAATTCTGTAGCGTTATTCAGTCGTCAGCATTGCTTTCTCTGTCTGTCTGTTTGGCATGAATCATTCTTCTCGACCAGAGGATCGTGAGGGATAGTTGTATGTATGGGATCTCCCTTTCCCCGAGCGCAGATAGAAAGTCCCATGGAAAGGATGGGGTGGCGTTAAGGACTGAAAAACGGAGGGTAGAGGATGGGTTGACGAACCGTATCGAGCGTAGACTTTAGGGATCGTGCCAGCCGCTTCGCGCAGGAGAATCGGGGTGTGGGGGTTGTTCTTCTTCATGGTCGGGTAGGCGCGCGTGAGGAATGTCCTATGACGATAGGTATTAGCTCCTGATACTGAGATTTCGATACTTTCGGCATCCTCGCTCATATTTGCTGTGCTCGAATGATGTGATTTACGACCACAAGTATGTTAATTCCAAGCAAGCACAAAATCCGCAGCAGTAGCTAGCGAGTCGCACGCACCTTGTCGCAGCGCTGGTTTCTCCCTGGCAGAACAGGAAGCGGACCTCCTTTAGGGTCTTGGTGAAGGCGTATTTGCTTGACATCTTCGGGGAGATCTTCGCCTGAGGCGTGGGCGGGAAGGGTGTCGAAGATGTCGATTAGAGATGAAGTTGTATGTAATCCCGAGCGGCTTCGAGCTTAGATAGGCCCAAGCAATTAACGTACGCTCCAGTCCATACAACCAATTGGACTGCTGAATTGATTTTGAGTGGATTGATGGGCAATTTGTCTAAATGCATAATGCTTGAATGCTTACAAAACTGGATAGGCTATTAGACTTCCGAGGGTATGGGTTTATTAGCTATTTTACTGGATATGGTTATTCCCGATGTGGTCCTGGATCGCTCAAAAGTCCTTATACAGTAATAGAGAAGGGTGCAGGGGTGTCTCCGATTATCTCCGGAGTCCCCAACTTGACAGTATCTTTTTCTCAATCACAGCGCTGAGTTCATCACGCGACACGGACAATCGCCGTCGGATAACTGTCCATTGCACCTCCTCTCCGCTCATCCCTTCAATCGAGTTCGACGATTCACTAGATTCAAGATCCGACATTAAATCCCCGCCTTCAAATCAAGACCATCGTAGAACTCCAATCGCCAATAGACAATATGCCTCCCACAACCACCATGTTCCGGGCCGCCCGACCTCTTTTCCAGCAGTCCTCCCGGGCGGCGTTCCGTAGTCAGTTCACCCGCAACTCCGGACGACGCTTTCAGAGCACAGCAGCAGGCGGTGAAGGTTCCTCACAGAAGCAGCAGCAGCAGAGCTGGTTCAAGCGGATGTGGGATTCACCTATTGGCCTCAAGACCGTACACTTCTGGTGAGTGCTACCACTTCAAGCTATCCCATTAGCACCGAACCGGCCTTCGCTTGTGTCGCAATATCCCCGTCGCATTTCCCTAGACCTCTGTTTCCTTCGATCAATTGCTACGAAATTGAGCTGACTTGTACAATCAGGGCCCCCGTGATGAAGTGGTGTCTCGTCCTCGCCGGCATCGGAGACTTCGCTCGCCCAGCAGAGAACCTATCTTTGACACAGAACGCCGCTCTAACCGCCACGGGCGCCATCTGGACCCGTTGGTGTTTGATTATCAAGCCCAAGAACTACCTACTCGCCGCTGTCAACTTCTTCCTCGGCTGTGTCGGTGTCGCCCAGCTCACCCGCATTGCCATGTACAATGCCGCTCAGAAGAAGCTGCCCCCGCCTGCTGAGAAGGAGGCTGAGGCTGTGAAAGACGCTGTAAAGGCGTAAGCGACTGGAAATACTTTGAAAAACTGGGCCGAGAGAGACATTTGGTTGTACAAGACGGGGTATGACGACATCACGCGAAAAGGAGACGGTTTTGCCAACGGAGGATAGTGGGGGAGACACAAAAGCCGGGTAACTATACGAATTGGGTTGAGAAGGGGTGCTTCCATATAGACAGCTGCACCACGTACAGGGGAGCAGCATTCACCATGCCTACTACATTTGTTTTCTGGCCCGGCACGTACAAGGCAGCCCTCAACCTAGGATAGCAGCACTGCTTCGCATGCTGCATCTAACCCGGAGATGTTTGTCAGTGGGCTACATCATGTGGATTCCGTGGTCTCTCTGTGCGGCCGAGGTTTACCACAGCCAGAGAAGGTCGAAAACACTGTATACTAATTACAAGCTTTGCATACCACCGCAATTCCCAACAGCATTTTGAAATATACTCATTCATCGAATACGTCTCCCTTGTCCATGGCAGGGAATAGAGTTACATACATAGGCGTCTAATATCCAGGTATCTGGTTATCTGACTTTTCATGATCTATATACCTACATGGACACCCAGGTATATAAGCTAGCTATGTCAGTGATGAAAAAGGAAAGTATTACAACATTTCCTCTTAACCTACGGCACAGCAGACCAGCGGGCCTCGAGTTTTGCGGGGTGGAGACTCCATGTCTTGGAGTCAGGTTATCACTTTTAGAAGTTACAAACGTAATTGTTGCTGTTGCTGTTGCTGTCGCTGTTTATGTTTACAGGTATGTATAAGGTAGCAAGGTACGTAAGTAGGGATAGTAATTGTATGTGAGTGTCTTGCATATGTAGGTATTGATGAGGAATCAGATTACTGGTTTGGGATATGGAGAGGAGCTTTGTCCTTCCCCGGGGTGCATGCCGGCTGGCCGGCGAATTACCTTACCCCTGGACTACCTAATGTAACTTCCAAGGTTAACAACCGACGAGAGATCACAGACCCTCCAGATTCAAGGACAGCTGATAGCCACTGGTCTCTATGAGGTAACCACAGATATGAAAGGGCCGATGCAAGTCATTTTTATTTTATTTTTTTATCATTTTATTTATTTCTTCTCTAATCCCTTGCATTCAAGTCCCTTGGGCGCTTCGGCGCTTCAGCAATGATATGGCGTACCTACCTATATAGGCAGGATGAGTTCATTAGGTAGAGGCGCGGACGGATACCAACATGCAAAGAAAATCCCGGCACTTGATGCGAGGATTGAATGAACAGCTCTCGGCGCGGCTCAATACATACTATATATGTCTTGGCTATGCAGACTGTAGTGTAGTGTCGGGTCGGGGGTTGGTTAGTTGGATGGGAAAGGGACAGCACGTTTCATTAAACGATGTGAAATCAACATTTCCAGAAGCACACTTACATACAACCATCAACCCTCTTGTTGTTGAGCAGGGATACAACTACAAGGTCCAACGATGCAGCAATGAGGTGTTATCGAGACGGGAGAAAGGAGATTGTTCGTTGCTGGGTCTAAGTATTTATTGAGGGTCCTGAGGAGGCCGCGAAGAAAGATATAAAGCTCGTTTAAGACTGTCGTTTGCACCTGCACGAACACTCAACTGCGGCCATAGTTCTAGTTGTACGCCCCAAGTTCCAAGCCCAAGAGTATCGTGGATTTTCCATAACTCCTCCCATCAACAACCCACGACTACATCACTAGAATCCCCCTAACCAAAAGAAACAACAACTAACAATGCAATTCTCTGCCATCCTCCTTCAATTCATCACCACCGCAGCCGCAGCAGCGTCAGCATCCGCACTACCAGTCGCATCTCGCTCAGCCTATTCCCAAGAGTGCAACCTAGAGTGCCCTCGCGTGATCGGCAACAGCATCGGGGTGCCGCAGTTCTGCGCCATCGTGAACGGGAAACCGCTTTGCGTCCCCTCCCCACCCTGCGGCGGCTTCGGCGGCGGTATCGGAGGGGGCGTCTTCTGCCCCGCCGGCTTCAAGTGCGTCCCTGATGATTTGCTCGGCGCCGGGGCCAAGATGTGCGTTCCTACCTAGATAGCAGAGGGAGAACCTGGCTTAGAGCGGGGGCTTGGGGGAATGGGGCAGGGGGGACAGGGACAGGGACGGATTGGTATTTGGGATGAGTGTCGATGCTGGAAAAAAAGGCGGGGAACGCGAGAGGGGAAACCTTGTGGTGGTTGTTTCCGTGGTGGTAGTTTCTGTGGTGGTTATTTTCGACGTAGTCTCAGGTGAAATCAGTAGCGGTAGGTTACTAGTAGCTGGAAAGCAATGTCGAGTTGTATCCCGCAGATTGTGCAGAATCTCATGCATATGCTCATGCATTGTGTCGGTGTGGGGGCTACTATGGTAAAGACGTGAATCTACTTGTGAACTGAGCTACTAGATATACCAAAGGTGAGCCTTCCTCTCTCAGTGAGTAAACAGTATCTAGATGGGTAAGCAGGAATATATACTAGTTATCTTCTCTTGCTTGGTAAAGAACAGGGATTTACTTCTAGGCCTTCAGTTCCTAGTGTTTATCAAACCACAAACTCCCAAATATTAAAGATACGGCCTATCTCTTTACTTTCCTCTGTGTTGCTGAAGTTACTAGTCCGACCCGTATTCCTCCGGCTCTTCCGTTAAGATTGACCCCCTCCTCACCAACTGATGACCGGCCATCTCCGACATGGAGGAAGTCAATCTTTGTCTCTCCTTGCCCAACTTCTTATCGAAGCTATCCCGCACTTTCAGGACCTTTTGTATGTGCTCCAGCATCAACTTCCTCTTTTCGAACGCCGCTATGGTCTTCGCCGTGTTGATGGCATTCGATATCTCGCGCCCGTTGAGGTGGCGCTCTGCGAGTATCCTGACGGCTTGAGCCATATCATCTATCTCAATCTTATCCGCGGGTAGGGCCTTCAGAGCTTGTGTCCACATCTGCTGCCGGACGGAAGCGCCCGGGGCAGAGAACCCGAGCGCGAGGTGGATCCTCGACTTCATCGCCAAGTCGAACGTCCCGACGCGGTTCGTCGTGAGGAATATGATGCCCGAGAAATACTCGAGCTCCTTTAAGAAGACGGCGACCAGAGAGTTCCTCTCGGCGTTGCCGGCCTTCTCTTCGCGCATCTCGAGAAACACGTCCGCCTCGTCTAGCAGGACGATAGCCTTCCACATCGTGGCATATTGGAGTAACTTCCGCAGATTGTATTCGAAGACGTAGGATCTGTCGTATGTGAGGTATCATGGTAAGTGTCACGATATTTGATGGGTTAGATGAATTAAATTGAAAACTCACGACCTCTCCTTATTCAAGCTGGCCATGGATGTCGATAAGAGAGCCTTGTGTGTCAGCTCAGCCGACGATTCTGCGCTTAACGTCTTCCCTGAGCCAGGTGACCCGTGGAGCAGTATGACCAAGCCCTTCCCCTTTTGCTCAGGCTGGTCTCGTACGTTTTCCGGGTACGAGTGCGAGGTTACTAGAGCTTGGAGGACAAGTTTACTGTTCCCACGTAAGTCAGTGCCTCCATTTTCACCAACTAGAGCTCATGCGAGGCCGTGGATCTACAGGGGACGAACTGTTCTTCCTCGAGAATCAACTTTTCCCATGCATCGTCTTTCCATTGCACTTCAGTCAAGTTCTCGACCAAGAAACGGCACCATTCATTCCTGGCAAGCGAATAACCAATCGCGAACGGAGGACAGAGAACAGGGTCGGGTTCGGCTTTCGTGATGCCCGCTGTCTTAGAGGCATAGTCTTTAGTAAAAGTTGCTTTGTCCAGCACTACTCTTCCAGTTTCCTACATCACAATTATCTAGATAAGCGTCAATCTCACTTGGAACAACTCGTTAAGTGCACATACGGTGTATGGGAGCCAGACTGGATCCGCGCTGGCCATATCATAATCCCAGAACGACCAGGGCGGCTCTCGTAGGTACTGAGCCAGCCCGTCGTAAGCCTGCACCGAGCATCCGCGCAGTTCCAGAAACCGCTCTCCCCTTCTTGTCAGCTTCGCCTCGAGATCATCGTCGTGAACGTATTTCCTAGGGAAGATCGGCAAGCCTGTGATAAACTCGGGGTTCTCGCCACCGAAGTTCCGTTTCTGCACTAACAGGACTTTGTACGGTGCGGCTCCGGCGTCTTCCCCGTTATGATCCGTATAAGTGCAGTGTACTTCCAGATACGGACCTATCTTGGTGTTCTCTTCGTAGACCGTCTTGCGACAACGTAACAACCAGCTATGATCCATGACGGCCGTGTAGAGAATGTCGCCAGGACGGAAAATCACCCAGGCAGCAGCGAACGTGACGCGGCCCGAGCTGATCATATTCAGTATTTTCTGCCGGTCCGGCCCGACCTCGCCCTCCATGAACTGAAACAGCAAGTTGAGATGCATGCGCGCCTCATCGTCCTCGACCTCTCTCCGGTAGGCGTCTAGTTCATCCCAGTAGTGAACCAGTATCTGGAAAGGGTTAGTCAGCTCGAACGGCGACTTGAAATCTGATGCAACCGCGGCGTATGAGCCGACGACATGGCTGAAGGCTTTAAGCAGCTGGGGAGAATTAATCCTCAGGGTGACGGATTTCGGCGCTGACTGATCCTCGAGCGTAAACTCGCGATTGATCACAAGTGCGTAGGCGTCGTCTGTTTGGCCCTTCCCTTCATGCTCGAACGGGTGGATGATGGGCTTGACTTTGAGCCGTCCTTCTTTGTTGGGGACAGTGTGGTAAGTTTTAAATTCACACCGAAAGCCTCGTTGATAGCCCGTCGAGGCCGTGGTTTGGTGGTTTTGGTCCACCATCTCGAAGCAAATATTGCAAGTTTGCGAGTATGTCTCTTTCTTAGCAGCCGAAATGCTCAGCAGTAAGAACTGACGATGGGAGCTATGAGAGCTGATACAGTTCTGTTTCAAGTTACTTCTGGGCACTGCGGATCCCCCGCGATAGTGTTCTTTCCGGCCACCGGGTCGCTGGTGTGTGCGGCAGCGCACGAGCATCAATGATGGTTAAGAATCAATCGGGCTCTGTGCTCACTGCCTCGTGACAGCCTCGCGTCTATAGGTTAGGGCTTCTTCGGACTATCAAAATGGCACACCAATCGCTTTACTGGCTGGTGTTGGGGGCCATTTTGGAGTCCTACCTCAGCGATGACACGCCAATAACATTCAAGACCAGCCAGCCACCAAACGCAACTCATGCTGCATGCACCCCTTCCTGGGGCTTATGTCTGCCTATCACACACTTGTTTTACAGCCTGACTTTGCTCACTCGCCACAATAGCCCAAATAGTGTCTATAAGAGTATTTACGACAGAATACTATATTTAAAGCCGGACAGAAAGGGTAGCTGAGAGAGACCTAAGCGTTAAACCAACCCTTGTCCGTTAAGAATCGAGCCCGCACCGGCAGCCTACATGAAGACCCCGCCAGATGGAAACTAACGAAGCGACAGCGTCCACTGGCGGCGTGTTTGGGAAAGCGATTGAAGAGTTTCTCGGCGAGCTGAGGGAAAAGGGGAAACGAGATGCAAAGAATCCGTTTATTCAAGTACTCAATAGTCAGATCGAAAGGTCATGTATAGGCAACGGGTTGCCGCAAAGCGATGTGTCGGCTCGAGAGCTGCAGCGCTCTATCTCGGAACTTGATTCTCGAAAACGCTCAGGTAAGGGCTACCGGCTCCTTCATCGCCTCAAGCCTTTCCTCGAGGTTTTCAAGAATATGATGAAGAAATGCGAGGCCTTCGCCCAGGTTGCGCCGTTCGGTGTGTCCGTGGCTTTCGCTGGCGCACGCATCGTCTTAGAGATGGCGGTTGCGGTCGATGAATATCTGGAAGTCGTTGTCGTCGCCATGGAGCAGATCACGGGAATCCTAGAGATCTACCAGAAATTATCCGCGTCCCATGACCTCGGGCCGCGACTCGTGCGTTCCTACAAGGAGATCATTACATTCTGGTACAAGCTGTCCAAAGTCCTCTCTGCTCCCAAGATTAGTGGGATCGTGCCCAGGAGCATCCTCACCCCTTTGAAAGCCGAGACTGAGGATGCGCTTAAGAACCTTCAACAGGACATGCATGTCAATTTAGGAATTTCTCAGGCCGCGGGCCTGGTGATGGCCGCCAAGGATCGCCAAGAGAGAGCAGATGCAGACCAGAGAGCCCTAAGGGATGGGATTAGACGATGGATCATGGGGCAAAGTTCTGTTGATTTCCGGGGCGACTACGAAAATCTACTAGACCAGCGACATGATAGCACGTGCGCGTGGATCTTGCGCGACCAGCGCTTCCTCGACTGGCGAGACGCGAGATATAATGCATTCCTATGGTATAACGCACAGCCTGGATCGGGGAAAAGCGTGCTCGCCTCTTCGGTCATCGACCATCTAACTGGGGCAGGGAAGAAGACAGCGTACTTCTTTTACTCCTTCAGCAAAAACTATACTCGTTATGTTATTAACGGCCTTCGGATTCTGGCATTGCAGCTGCTCGCCTTGGTAAAAATACCATCCGACAAACTAGTCGACCTGTACGAGGCCGAAACCCAATTTTCTCCCCATCTTGAAAACGTCCGCACATTGATTGATGTTGTCCATGAGCTCATGAACCGGATTGAAGATCTCTATATCATCATTGATGGCGTAGACGAATGCGAGGACGAGAAGGACACGATTAGCCTTCTAGAAGGACTCCTTGGTCGACCAACCCTCGGCACAGTTCGCTGGCTTTTCTCCAGTCGCGTGTCCGATATCGAGAAGGCCATGCGCAATCTTGGGGCTGTGGAGATACAACCAAGTCCAGAGGATATAATAGGAGATATCAACGACTATCTCTCTTCCAAAATCAGCTGCAAGCACTGTGTTCGCACGTGGACGAAGGAATGCGATACCAACTTCCTCATGGCCAGGTTCGTCTCCGAGACTCTCGGGAAGCTCACGAGCGAGGCCGACATCACGGCCGAACTGAACACATTCCCGAAGAAGCTCAACGGCTACTACACGCGCGCACTAGCCAAGATTAATGCTCGGGGCCGGATAGAGCAACTCATCGCCAGACGCATCTTCCTCATCCTGAGCTCGGCTCACCAGTCTATCACCGTTGAGGAACTACTCGACGCTCTCGCGATCGAACGCAGAAGCCAAGATCATAGCACTTCGCGTCTGCCCAAAGAGGAACTCATACAAGATCTCTGCGGATCGCTTGTCAACATAGAGAAACATTCTCCGGATCCTAGTCAGGGTCGGGTCATCCGACTCTGCCACAAGAGCGTAAAAGACTTTTTCCAGCAAGACCCGAAGGAGACGGATCTCGGCATTGACGAGTCCCTCCACAAGTACTTCGTCCGCCCTGTTGACGCCCACGAGGAGCTGGGCCTCGACTGTCTCACGTATCTCATGTATGGCAGATATTCCAGGCACATCGACCTCGGGTTCCTAAGTGGAACTATCCCCAAGAAGCATGCATTCTTGCGATATGCAGCCGCGTTCTGGTTCCAGCATTTGGGAGACCCGAGGATAGACACGCCTTCGTCAGCAGTTATCTGCGCTGTTCGAAAATTCCTCCAAAGCAAGAACTTCTGGAATTGCTTGCGCGTCCAAAGCCATGTTGTTCCGTACTTGTTCGGGAGGTACACACGGCACAGGAAGGGTTTCCAGATGGCTATTAGAGGTCGCGAGTGGAAAGGGGAGGACGGCTTCGCGGTGCCGGTGCCGGACTGGCTGAGCGACCAATCTCCCGAGGACTTACTCATGGATCAGTCGCTCTGTGCGTTCGTTGACGATTGGCGGGAGGTGATGATCATACATCCCGATGCAGTGGACCAGTGCCCGCCCCTGGTCAAACTCGCCAGTTCTTGCTGGCTCAAGTCGCTTTTGAAAACAAGTAGGTTGAAAGTAGCCGACCTTGGGGGAACGCTGGGTAGCAATGCTGTGATATCAAGTTCGCGATTACTTGCTGCCGAGATCAAAGGAAAGAAGTTATGCGTCGATTGGGCGTATCGAACAAAAAATGACCCGTCAGGTGTCGTACACCGTGTGAAACAGCCATTATTCAAACCGAACACTGAGCCTCAGAAATCACAACAATCACTTCCAGTGGAAACCGATATATCGAACTGGACTATATGGCCTACACTCCAGGACGACGTCTCGGGCGATCTCGTAGCTTGGAGCGTTGATCCACAAACTCTCGACTTGCGAAAGACAGGTCGCGGGGACAGTGAGCGGATCCAACGGCCTGCTTCGACTACTGAGAAAGAACGGCGAACGATGGCCCGGACCTCTTGGGAAATGCTAGCCTACCTTAACGAGACACGAGCCAATCCTGAAATGCCCGTGCAAGTAATCCACATGTCACAGGAGATTTGTAAAAGGATGGCGGCTGGCAAGGATGAGGACGACGGCGACGATATAGACCAATCCGACGACTCTTCCGAGTCAGAGTCAGAATCTGAACCGGAATCGGACGACTACTCCGACGACGATACCTCCTCCTCCCAGGGGTCCGCCGGTGACAGTGACAGCGATAGCGATTCGGCCATCGGCGACATGACCTCAGACGAATCCGATCTCGAGAGCCATCCTGGCGGCGGCCAAGAATACGCTACTGGAGATTGCTTGATAATCATTCCTCAGGTCCAGGGCCTAGCTCCGTATTGGACGACGCCGTGGAGGACGACGACAGCACACCCGCCACTTATATGGTCGAGAATAGTATGTGCCGTACACCCTACTCGGCCACTAGTCGCATTCATGCGCTCGCCCACCCAGCTCGACTTCGTGAACTTGGAGGCCCGTACGCAACGTGCGATAAAGGTCTCGGGGCTCCCATGTGATCCAGACGATGTCTCGGCCACCGTTCGAGGTTCGTTCAACAACCCAGCCTACCCGTTTCTCAGATGGTGTTTAGTTATTGTGCAAATGTGACTAAAATAAATTTACTCTTAGAACTCCAATACTCGCGTTGCGGGAAATACGTAAACTACCTCTCCATCACATTCTGCCAGAGAAGCACTCATACCGAATGTTTCGTCGTAGCCTCCACTCTTAAAATAATATATCCAGCAGCAGGAAAAGACGACACGGACACGACGACTGAATCATCCGTGGCCGCCACCGCGATAACTCGCGTTACTTACAACTTCGCAGACCACCTAACAAACATGTGTGCTCCATTCGCGCTCACGTACTGGTGTGGTGGCGATAACAACAACAACAACAACAACAACAACAATAATAATATTAATGATACCGTCATCGTCGCGCTACCTCCTCTAACCTGCGATCCCAAGATCCTCAAGATATCACTAGGAACGAATCGGACTTACGATTCATCCACTCCCACTCCCACTCCCACTCCCACTCCCGCCCCGACTTCTACCCCTACCGCCGCCGCCGCCTCCGTCATGACGCCACGCGAACAAATCTACTTCCCAGCATCCACTCCCCGCCGGGACGCGCGTCTCATCTACCGTCCCGGTGGTAAAGAGAATTCAGACGGTTATCTCTTCCTCGTCCTAGACGCCGTTACAGCCAGCACCAGCACTACCGTCACAAGTTCTCCGCCGGTCGTTGCCCTACGCTGGAGCGTCTCGGACCACGACGATGGGGGGTGGCGCGAGTGGAACGACGAGGAGAAGGGGGGAGATTGCGGTCTCTCCTCGGCTGCTGACTTGGATAGTACCGGTAGAAGCTTGCTTATCCGTAACCGCTTACGAGGAAACTTCGTCGAGAGCGGGAAGCCTTTTAGTGTTCCCATTCGGTGTGGGTTGAATTGGACGCGCAAGGCGTATTTGAGCTGTTCTTGACACAAACTGTACAAATACTTAAGCAGATAGCACACGTAGAGAAGCCCCAAATTAAGATCTAAAGGGGTTGTCGGGTATACACGCATACAACTCGGTCAAAGACAGGCCGTTATGGCTCGCGGGTTTTCAAATAGGTAGTTTCTATTTCTAGGGACCGGCTTCAAACCAAATGCTCTTCACAGACAGACATGCGTGGTGCCAGTGTATTAAACCCCAGTATTCATGACGCTTTTGTGGTCCTTGTCTCCAGTGTTTGTTTGAAGGCTTTAAGTATCAAACCATAAATCGCTCGTATTACACATCTTTAGGCCGTGGGCATATCTCATTATTTATCAATACAGGTCGAGTGGCACCCATCGCCCGTCCGCTTCATAAAAGCGTTCGGAGTCGTTCGAGGATCGACTTGTTTCCTGTTATGTCCGGTAGCGAGGAAACCCTCGGTGGCGGCTGGAACAGCCACTCAGAGTCCACATCCATTGCCCAACTGGCCACCGAGGGTGGGGGGGTCAGGCACCGGACGTTCTACATCACGGCGCATTCACCTTCCTGTTGCTTACCGCTGATCTTACTTCGAGTGATGCGCTCGCGTTCACGGGGGGCGTTCCGACCCGATCGTTTGAGGTCCTCGAGTCGCTCCCGAGCTTTGGGAAAGTCCTGGGCTATAGACTCGTTAGTCACGGTAACTGTTCACTGAGACAACATGACAAAAATGGTTGAGACTTACCAGCAGCTCTCCAGTACCACCGTTTGGCATCCTCAAGGTTCGCTGGGACACCGATGCCAACCTCGGTGAAGTAACCCATCGCATATTCTGCTTTGGCTAATCCGGCCTGGGCAGCCTTGCGGGCCCACAGATACGCCTCTGTATCGCTCTGTTGAAGGACGCCCTCGCTTCCCGTTAGATACCACCCACTAAGCGCCAGCTCTGACTGGTGTTCCTCTTGTGTGGCTGCCCGGCTATACCACATGATTGACTGTCGCGCATCAATAGGGCAGCCCATCAAGCCATACTCGTAGACGCATCCCAGGCGGAACTGGCTGAACTTGTAGCCAAGGTGGGCAGCTTGCTCGAACAGCTGCAGTGCATATGCCTCGTCACGAATGATCACATCGTTGGGCTGAGCCGATTCGTACAACAGCCCGAGTTCGTGCAAGGCGTGCGGATTCTCTGCGTCGGCGCGCTCAGCAGCTCGCTTGAGCCAGCCAATAGCTTCGCGAGGGTTCCTCGGCTGCCCCAGTAATCCTTTCAGCAGAATCATGCCCACTTTATACATAGCTGGCGTGTCGCCTAGAGTAGCTGCGCGCTTGTACCATTGGATAGCCTTCAGAGGATCTTTCCGTGTGCCGCCTCCGTCGTCGTGGCCAATCTCGCAGCAGACGGCTGTCCGATAAGCTGCAGCAGCATGGCCCAATTTCGCTGCCGACTGATAAAGCGTAAATGCCTCTTTCTGGTCAGGCTCGTGACCCAGTACGCCTCGACCCACGCAGTCGGCCAAGAAGAACATGGCATCTGGGTTCTGCGCACCTACCAACTTTTTGAGAATCTTGTGTGAATCCATGACATAGCGCTCTCGAGATCTTGCTCTGGCCTTGGGATCGGGGAGTCTCGGCACCAGGACGTCTGCTGCTTCTACCAACTTCTTAGCAAGGCTAAGCGCTGACTGCTGGTCATTAGGGTCGCTTTTGATGATAGCCCGGAGACGCTCTAATTCTTCAATAGTAACTGGTGGTTGCTCATTCATGGAAGATGGTCTACCATTCTGAGGTAAGTTTTGAGGGGCTGCCTGTGGAGCGGGTGACGGGCGTCCTTGAGCTCCAGCTGCTGCCGCAGGTGGGGTGCCGCCGCTATAGTTCCGCACAGGAACCGGTTTATCATTCATGTTCACTATTGAATTTGGCATTAAGCCGGGACGGATGGGCGCCGGGTGCCCAGAGCCAGGCCGGCTACCTGGAGGGCTGGTCGTTTGAGGGCCTGGCCGTGGGGGGGCTGGATTGTTAGGCAAGCCGGGCTTGTATGCCTGGAATCCGCCGGTAGGCATCGGGGGGACCTCAGGTGCCATTTCAAACACAGCCGACTGAGGCTCACGGAGGTTCGGTTGCGACTTGGTCCGTGACATTTCTGGAAACCGAGCCGGGCCGGGCTGAGGAATCCCCGGTCCAGGAGGAAGAGCTCGCACCGGTTGATCGAAAGACTGTCTGTGCCCCGGATGAGGCCCCGCATCGTAATCGGACATGGATTCTCTCGGCCTTCCCCCGTCATATGCTTCACCACTCATCCTCTGATCATAATAAGAATCGTAAAGATCACCGATTGATGCTCGATCTGGCTCATCATTCCAGCCGGGCGGCTGCAAGGCGGTGTTGTTCGTGGGTAGAGGAGGGGCTTGATCCGGGTATATTCTGTGAGGTGGAGGTCGATTGCTTTGCGATGTCGCAGGCCGCGGTGGGCCCATTTGTTGGCCAGTTTGTCCGCTGTAGTTTGCGCTGTCCATTCGTGGAGGTGGCATGACGTTGCGCATTGAGCGTTCATTGTTCACGGGCATAGTCATGCTTCGTGATGGCGGACCAAATTCATTTCGTACGGGCGACATAGGTGGCCCGTAGCCGTCATCATGGTAACCACTGTAGCCTTGGGATTGTTGAGGACCTCTTCTAGAATCGGGGTAACCTTGCGGTGGATAACCACGTCCGCCGCTCCGTTGACTATCCATAGACGGGCGCCCATAGTCATCTGCAGACTGCTGTCTCGGACGAGGGCCGGGCCCTCTGTCCGGCGGCGGCCTTCCATTCATGTCTAGCCCAGCCATACGATCGACGATCTGGTTTTCCTGATCGAGATCCGTCTGCCGATGATGGCCAGGAAAGACAGGAAAGGGACCACCAAAATCTTGCTCCTCAGGGCTTCTCATAGGGGGACCCGGCCGGCCTCCGCGTTCCTGAGGCGGACCTTGAGGCGGATAACCCCTACCGGGGCCTAGAGGTGGTCCTCCACCGCGCAGTCCAGGTCCACCACGCATCGGTCCACCCCTTCCCCTCGGTGGCGGCATGCGACCCCCCCTTGGTGGTCCGGGCGGTCCCCCGTACATGTCTTGCTGCGAATAGCTTCGGTTGGGCGGAGGCGCACCCCTGCCATAATTCATATCCTGAGGTGGTGGACCATAGTCCTGGCCGTATCCATCGTCGTCATACTGTTCATAGCCTCCATACCCATAGTCGTCTTGATACTGGTCATGCTGGTTTTGAGGGGGTTGCGGGTATGGCCCTCCAGGACTTCCACGGGGGACACGTGCAGCCGGCCCCGCGTAAGGTCGCTCTGCATATCTGCCGTCATATGCCATTATATACGAAAGAAATCGTCGATTTCGCCGGGAAAAGAACAGGTTTGGGTGGTTGACGCGCGCAGAATACAACACGATGGTCAGTGTTATACTATTTTAGGTTCGGTAGTAGTGCGTCGTGGGCCACGATACGTCTCCGCCGGTTGTCTTCAGCGCAAGCTTGAGCTATTAGGCCTATGAACAAGCCATGTGTTTAACCACTCCTCAAAAGGTTGAAGCCGATCCGCAGCTATCGTCATAAAAAGGAGACGGTCGCGTAAGTGTCGCAGTTGAAGACGAGCGTCTGCCAGAGAGGCACTGTATTGAAAAGGGTCAGAGGCCGGATCAGGTATAAAATCAGCTAGTTAACAGCGCCCAATGCTGTTGGCACGCCGGAATTTCGGAGCAATAATGATCGTCAGTTTCGACAGGCCCGCAAAAAGAAGCGCGGTGGATTTAGGTTGCAGGCGGTTCAAGACGCGCTGGGCTGATATGTAGCTTATTAGGACTCTTGTTATTGGGGTTGGTAAATGCAGCGCAGCTTGCAGGTCGCTTAATGCAAGGATAGCACACGTCGGCTGAAGCAAGCTAAACGCACTGTAAGAGTGAATGTACAGTTAGTACCATTGTGTACTTGGATTGCGTTTAGGAATTGCTTTGCCTGCAAGATGGCCGTATGTACGTACGAGGAGACGTCGTCGCAAAGGGCAAGAAACAAATAAGAACGAGCAAAGCCCTTTGTCAGGCAGATAGTAGATAGCCAGCAGAGAGAGGCGCCAATAACCAATTGGTGGGCGACTATGCGCGTAACGATGTGTTGGCAAACCCGAGCGTTCAAAGCAGGCTATGGCGGTTCACAGAAATACATAGGATTCAGAGGGAGCGGGAGGTTCATTTGCCGTGGATAGCAGTGAAAGGTGTCAATGATTTCAACGGCTGTAACGTCTCAAGTAGTGAGCTAGGCTAGGTCGACCAGGGCAGGGTAGGTACTTGAAGTAGGTAAGCTGAGAGGGCAAGGAAATACAAGGGAGAAGGCAAAGATACCCTGTGGTTCGGAACCCGACGCAACAAAAGACAAACAATGGTAATAGTAAGTTTACTTAAGAAAATAATGGCGTGTGGACTTGAAATGAAACAGCTTTCGAAGCCTGACAAGAGCCTTTTGACCGAGTAGAGAAGAGAAAGCAGGCTGAGTTTCTTGCAGAAATGCTCGATCCGTAAAGTATGTAGTACAACAGGGCAAGTGCTTGTAGGAGATTTAGATAGCGGCCAGAGCTACAATATACAGTGAACAAGTATCACCCAGCATGTTACACGGCCCCCCAACTGCCTCCCAAACATCGGACCTTGCTGCCCCTAAAAATCTCCTAAAAAAAGATCACTACGAGACACAGTACCCCTGCACGTGTTACTAGGTATTGCCAATGTTGGTTCTTCATTTATGAGAAGAGGTATTGAAAAGGGTAGTATCACTTATGTGATCCTAATAAGCCCCCTAGTATTCCTGCATGATATAATCTACCATGTTGGTAGTATCGTCAGGAGTTTGGTATTATTTAGGACCTAGGCTGTTTCTTTGCCTACGGTACATAGTAGTCTAGGTATGCTAAGGTACCTACCCAGCCTACCTTTTACACAATAGTGATTAGCTGCCCCTCTTCCCCCTTCGTTTAGTTCAGTAGATTTAGCAGACGTCGCCCGCAGACCGTAACAGTCCTACAATTGAGCAGTATGCAGATCTGTAATTAGTTGCGGCATTCTTATCCGAGGACGAGGGCTACTGGCATCTGTGTGCTGGCGCCTGCTTGCACACAAATAACCAGAAGAGAAATGGGTACAAATACCCAGCTCGGGACCTTGCTGTCGTTTAGGCGTATTTCATCCAAGGGCCATACGCGCCTGGCTATCAGTGGCGTGGCCTGCCTCCATGCTTACTCCCAAAGCTACCTACATGTAACCTGTTGGATAGTCGTGCTTTCTCACAACCCCGGGCAGACCCGGGTTGCCTTTAAATGTTGATCATGGCCCTGTATTCCGTTTCCGTAACCCGAAAAATACGTGCGGATGACGATATTCGCCGCATGAGTATTACAATGACTTGGAAACACCTTAGTCTCACCCTGTACCTAGGTCCGGCGTCTCGAAGCTGGCAAGGAATTGGCGTCGGCCTCTCGCTCATTGGTGCTTTCGATCCTTATACCCTGGCTACTTGTTGAGCCTCGTCAACCCCTAGAGACGCGAAGCAAAGCAATATCCCCGATTTCGATCGTTTTGTGGCTGACATTACAGAAATTGGTTCGATCAGTACATCTGTATGTGTAAGACTTATATGAAGAGGGCGTACCGGTCGGATCTACTCTAACGTGAAATGGCAGACGTTACTAACCTTAGGTCATTGGGTCCCCAAACCCGCATACTGACTTGAGACATTCTGAAGCTGAAACATGTTATCTGTTTTCTTTCTACCTTGTTTCACCGTCCACTAAGATACCCAAATGTATCCTTTGCCAAATCGACTAAAGACACACCGACGAGAAAAACTTACAGGTCCATACCTGTAGGTGGTATGTAAGTATCTACTACGGATTTAACTTCTGCAGGTTCAATCAACCTTCGATAATAGTAGGTATTAAGACTTTGTCAATTCAGTTGACGCTTTAAAGGCTGCAAGGTATAGCCCTGCAAGTCAAGCTGTCATAATAGCAGATAAGAGTACTAGATACCTAGGTAATATATGTAATTTCATAAGTCGGGAAACCCTAGTTACTGTAGTCGGGGCGAGTTCGGTGACCGGAAGCTACAGATGTAGTGGTATCTCAAAGGTCATTGAATGTGTAAGCATTTCTTACAATTTTAAGATAGCATTTAAGTCTTGCTGACAACTTGAAGGAGCTTTAACATGATCTATCATCAAATGCGGGTTCGGGTGAGCGGGATGGAACAGGATGGAGTTTTATCTGGACTATGCCGTATGTCCCTCCTGCTCACGCTCAAGACCCTGTGATGAAGGCCTCGTAGCCCTGAAAGCATGCCTGTGACGTTAGGTACCCATTGTAATTGGTATAAGCCACATACACCGCCACACCAAAGTCGAAGAGATCATCCCGACCCACCTTTCGTCATTGAATGTCGATTGTAGCTGCAGACGCGCATCTGATGTCGTGAAGCTCGTATCCAGTGGCATTTTCTGGCTGCATAACTGCTTTGCCACAACATTCACAACACCAATCTGGCTATCCAGTGTCCTATCCCGTACGGAGCGGCATATCGGGCGCCATGGCAGCTAAGTCAGGAAGATTAGGTACATGGCTGAAGATGCTAGTGGTGTAAGCCCTTCCTTCTTACACTCCCAGTTTCCCCAGTTAACCATAGCTGGGTGCTATACTCTACACGTATACGAAAGCTCAGGATACTAGCTAATGTTCTTTGGGGTTGAAACAGCGGTGGAGCAGTATGCGTCGGTGGCCCAGCATTTGTAATGTGGATACAGCCTACGGACGAAGAACTCTTTAAACGATACAACCCCGATCTGCAGAAGAGGAGCCTCGAACGCCGATACGAGAAGCAAAAAGACTTCGATGATTTTGTCACCCAGTTAAAGGAGTACTCCAAGTCGGACAAACCGAGTATGTGATCCTTACCACTGACCGTTACGGCTCCCCTGAAGTGCTATGCTGGCAATGGCGGGAGTCTATAATTTCTATATACCGTTGCTAACGATTGATGCTTTCATATAGTATGGACAGTACAAGAGGAGGCAATACAGAAACAGAAAGAGGCGGCACTACGACAAGGCTTCAAGAATGCCGACGAAGCGAAGGAGAGACAAGAAGCCTTGAAAAAGGAGGCTGGGCTACAAGGTGGAGGGTAACTAGAGTGTAGGGGAAAGTCAAAGCTCACCGATAATCCCGTTCTGTAATCCCGCAATAGAGCTTCCCCGAACTTGTACCATAAGTGGCGGCGTGGGCACGTTTGTACTTGAAAGTCTTCGAAGGGAGTCTGGCGTTTTGAGAGGGGAAACAGGTCATTTCGGGAACGGAAGATGAAGTGCAATGTCAATTGCACATTATGTACTATCAGTTCAGTAGAAAAGACTGTGGAGTCACGAAGTAATACCCGACATATAGGCACTCACATATCGCATACATCGTATCATCATATTCTCTGTTCTTGCTCTAGGCTGGTTATCCTCATATCCAGCAGCCGAATAATCTGCTTCCATCTCTCTATCAGCATAACTCTTTGTTGAGGTTCTGCAACTTCTAATCCGCGAATCTGCTCTATCCTGCTTTCAGCCCTCATCCTAAATTGTCTTAATAACTCTAGAAGCAGCTCATGAACGGCCTCCTGGCTGGCTTCACCATCGTCAGCCCCGGAAACAAACTTCATCCACTCGCCTATTTTGCAGCAAAGCAGCCGCAGCGCAACCTGCGTCCGATGACAGACCGTCTCGCGGTCAAGTACATAACCCCCTAAGAATCCAGCCTCGTCGAGCCTCTCCCGCTGCTCATCATTGAGGCGTTCAAGCACGACCTCGTCAAGGACCGTCTCGTCCCAGAAATTGTCGCTCATGATGAAGCCATACTCAACTAACAAAAAGTCGCCTCCGTGTCGTCCGTAACAGATTTTAACTTCGTCTCCCTTCTTATATGGTGCCGTAGCACGGAACGAGAACCCGCCGGCCCCGAACGCTACGTGGCAGCACCCTCCTCCGCCTCCTTCGCCTCCGTCTTCGCCATCGCCGTGGTTGAACAAGTCTGCGATGGGCTGCAGCGCGAGGTGGTTGTCTTTCGTCGTGCCCCGTCGTCGCTTTAGCGCCGCGTTCAAGTAGTAGAACGTCCGCGTGCTAACAAGTAGCCAGGCGTATCTATACCTATCTCTACCCTCGCCGCCGGTTCCTCCGAGCTCCGGGAACGCGGCAGCGACGTGGGCCCAGTCGCGGGCGAATTTCGCTTTCTGCTTCGCGAGCAGCTCACGGCAACGCAGCGGCAGGAGTGCCTGCAGCTCTAGCTCCCACAACAGCGGCATGCCTACGAAATCCTCGGGCGCAGGACATATCGCCGTCCAGGGAGCATACTCGGGACCCTGGTCGAGTGCCAGGTCCGCTGCTAAGATCCCGTGCACGGACATGTTGTCCGGTAACCTGCGCAGGCGGGACTTGGGGACTGTAGAGAACGTCCGAATACTGTTGGTTGGTACATCTAGGACAATCTCGTCGGTCTTGCGCTAGAGTCAGATACACTGCGACAAAAGATATTAGGTAACATGATTGCTTTGCTTTTACCTCGATGTCTCGTATTGCAACAATACCAGTGCCTCGACCGGGTATGCGTTGTGGTGCAATGCCGTTTAATTTTATGCTGCGGCTTGTTGCCCAATCTACTAGCTCTTTAATCGGGTCCATCGTGGTGTTAACGTTGATGGCAAAAGGATTAAGTGATGATGAGGATCAATGCTTGATCATATGACACTTAGCATAGCTTCATTCGGATTGAGAGATGGGAGCTAACGAGATACCTAATACCATAGTAATATCTTTTCTGGGCAAGGATGCAGGTAGGCACTACCTATTAGGTTAGATGGTCTAAAAGTCGATGTTGCTCTGCAGTAGGAAGTATTTGAGGCCGAATGAAAATTCTCCACCCGGAACCCGGTTATTCGGTCCGGCAACTACTGTTTTTCGGGGCTTCTGCCGCCCGACTCCCGTCAAGCTACAGCACAATCTATATGTTGTCAGCTCGTTTGTACCTCCTTATGTCATTCTTCAGGTGCAGCTAAGTTGAGTCATTAAGGGGGCAGGCCAAACATTGTCGTGTGATGATTGCCTTGAGTAAGTTCATGAGCTAACGGCCGGGTCACGGGTGGAGTATAGTAGGAGGTAGTAAGGGGCACCAAATCCCTGGTTTACGTCCCCATTTTATCGTCTCGTTCGTGCAGCAGCTTATGACTCAATCAAAAGTTGCAAACGACTTTTGGTTGTGTTCCAATTGAATTGCTATACATCGGTCCCGTCTGATTGCAATGAACTGTGATGGCTCCATGCATACGGGCGAAATAGATACTTAACTTGTCTGTATACCTTGGTAGATGTAGGTAAATACCCAGACCAAGGTACTGTACATGTCTGCTATGATATGCTGGCTTCAAAGTTGAACAAAGACAACGGACGTTGACAGTACTACCATCGGTCTCTCAAGATCCTCGGCATAAACACCCAGGCTAACATATCTAACTGAAACATGTCGAGTCCACGCTTAATAAGTCGTTAAGGCTTAACTCCGTCGTAAGGCCGAATATACCCCACCACTGATATACAGTCCGTACCTCTCGGTAGTACAGATCTGTACGGATGCAGCTCGGAACGTTTATCTGTCGTCATGTGGTCTTGGTAACCTTTACTTTGGTTTCAAATATCAGCTTGGACCGACTCAACTCGATATGAGCCAGCTGCAACATCCATGAACATAACCGTAGCATATTAACTTCAGCCAATTTGTTAAAGCTTTGTCGGATACAGTCTCCCAGGCTGAATCGTCTCTTATCAGTGCCAAGACTTGCGGACTACCGTGCTGTCAGCATCCCGTTGCTGCTCGTTGCTTATAAAGCGAAAGTACACATTTGTTTGTCACAATGAGCAGTCCCAGGTCTCATTCTGAGGGGTCGGAGGACCGGAATACAGATCCCTACTTTGATGCCGAAGAAGACGATGGAGAAGACGGCGACTACCACGATGACGAAGACGAAGAGGATGAGGACGAGGACGAGGATGACGCTGCTAATGAACTATTTCGAGAGCTATTTGATGAAGAGGAGAACGACGACGAGTTTCACGGTATGCAGTTGTCTTTTTCAAGCGAGAGAGATCTTACTAATTTGAATCCCGGAAAGACGCTGAAGAAGGAAACGTTGAGTTTATCGTCAGCGTTGGAAATGACGACGAGGGTCAGGGCGGTGAAGCTGCACAGGGAGCCAACACCGCGCGGTCAGACACCGAAAGACGAGTTATAAACCTCATAAGTACGCATCTTGTTCAATTAGTATCAATCATAATTGTTTTCTGACATTTATGGTGCTAGATTTTGGGCGTCGTGCTGGTATAATCACGCAACGAGAGATACTGAGCATACTACAAGGCCGGAACGTGGGCATTGTGATTCATGATGACGATGACGAAGATGATGAAGATGCAGATAATTGGAGCTACAGAATACGGCGTCGGCCTGCACCAGACCCCAACAGATTCCCAAAGGTCCCTAGCGATAAGGGAAGGGAACTGATGAACTCAGGAACCTTCGGGGCCAGTGATCTCTCATCACGGGCCAATAAGAAAAATAGGTTGGCTCGTCGTATACTAGACCGGGAACTAGGGTTGGGAGACAGGTCATACCGCAAGATGAATCAGGGTGTCATGGCACAAGTGAGTCTGTCTGGTTGGATTAAACCAACCAGCCCCTTGCAAGACGTCCTCCCTCTGCTAACACTGGACAGTCTATGATCCCGCGTACGGAAGCGGAGATGGTTATAAACTTTGATGAAAATGTCTATTCTGGACAGTTCTCGGCCGACGGAAACTTTTTTTATGCATGCATAAAGGACTTCAAAGTACGCATGTATGACACATCCAACCCGTACAAGTGGAGACACTACAAGACTGTAGCGTTTCCATTCGGGTCTTGGACGCTCACGGACGCAACCCTGAGCCCCGACAATAAATGGTTGGCGTATACTTCTATCCAAAGCAATGTCTGCCTGGCTCCCACGGATCCGAATGATACGGGCGATCCTTACACGTTGAGCTTAACGGAACATGGAAATCCACGAGTAGGTCATCGCGGGCCTTTTGGTATCTGGTCTGTTCGCTTCTCTGGGGATGGACGCGAGCTGGTGGCCGGAACCAATGCGGACGCCATTATTATATATGATATTGAGTCAAGAACTGTCCTACATCATATCAAAGGCCACGAGAACGACGTCAACGCGGTGTGCTTTGCAGATAAATCGTCTCCACACATATTGTACTCCGGTAGTGATGATACGACGATCAAGGTGTGGGACAGACGAAGCATGGGAGATGGTCGCGAAGCAGGTGCTTTTGTCGGACATATCGAAGGCTTGACGTATATAGACAGCAAAGACGATGGGAGGTATTTGCTGAGTAATGGCAAAGACCAGAGTATGAAGCTGTGGGATTTGAAGATGATGTATACATCGGCACAGTTCCGCGAGAAGAACCCGAGACAGCACATCCCGTACAGTAACTTCGACTATCGGTGGAGCAAGTTCAACGACGACAACTGGTTCCCGCACCCCGACGACAACTCGGTTGTCACCTTCCGTGGTCACAGAGTTCTGCGGACTCTCATTCGATGCCACTTCTCGCCCCCGAGTAGTACCAATTCCCGCTATGTGTATTCCGGTTCTCACGACGGTAAGGTGCACATCTGGAACATGGATGCCACACCAGCGGGCACAATCGATGTGAAGAAGGCGACGGCAAAGGAGAGCTCACTGCCCGCGAGATACCGTTCGCTCTACCGGAGACGTGGCTTCAGGGGCTGGTCAACCATTGTCAGAGATGCTAGTTGGCATCCTAATGCGCCGTTTATAGCAGGTGAGTTCAAAGTTCGAAAGTATGATTTATGAGTAGTTGGGCGCCAGCTAACATAAACACAAATAGCATCCGCGTTAAATAGTTGGGACAGCGCGTTCGGCACCGTCACATTACACGGGTACAACGAGGGTGCTGTTGACGAGGGTTTTCCTGAGATGGGTATGGGTTATGACGAGAAGGTCCGTCCTGTGAGTGATGATTTTGACCCGGATGATCGACACCAGTACTCGGAAGGGCCAACTGGTTGGTGGTAGCGGTGATGACAAAGATGACGAACGCCATGTTCGATGAATAAGCGGAAGGGAAGATGTGCGGCGTTACCTACTCATCCAAAACCATATATGACCTTATGACACATTTATGCTACACCAAAGAAAGGCTCATTGTAGCCCCCATTGGCAAATTTATGAACATGTCAGTTTACGCTTAGCTTATTATGACAAAGACAAAGTGGTATTCCGCGATATTCGTGCACATCTATCAAGATCAGTCGTCGAGCTTCTGAAGTCGTATTTTAAACGCCGCGCGCATAGTCGCAATGCAAATTTGTACAATAACATGGAAAATATAGCCATGCGCGTTGGTAACCCCAAGCCGCCATTGTATGTCTTGATACCAGCTGTAAGTTATTACCAATGCTTCTCTAGGTTTCGCATTGGGGTTTTGTCGTCGTTATTAACTCATTTCGGGAGACCGCGGCCAGTCGGCAGTCCAGCAGAGAACCTCGAATCGCATTGCGTGGTTCTCCCCTCCCTTTTGTCTTTATAGCACCAAACCCCCTAATGTCCTGTCACACGAGTCTCTCCCATTATTCATGTTCGATTTTATGCGCCTCCTACCAGGACGTTGTTGACGGGAATGTGAACTAAACGAACTCAAGTTAGACTAGATGTATAATCCGCGGGGGAATGCATGGATTCGTAGACAGTCGCCGTTTGGAAGAAATATGGGTGTACGCACTCAGCTTGACGAGGTAGCCAATGGCACCCATGACCTATGTCCAGGTAGTTAGTTAGGTTTTATTTGTCTCGAGGGATATGTTTTCGAAGGCATACCACAAAGCCAACACCGACAGCCTGGCAGATCTTGATGTATTCGTTGCGATCGGGCTTGGTGCAGCGGTTGATGAACTGTGTACCCTCCTTGACGAAGTCCTTCTGGACATCAAAGAACTCTGATATTTGATCGGCCATTGTGTGGGTGGATGTGTATATGTGTGGTTTTGCGATATAGTTTAAAATGCCAAGCAGTTAATGCAGAGTAGTACCGGCGTTGTAGAGGCGTTTTGTAATGGGTTTGTCGGTTTTTGAGAAATGTTCAGGCGAGAGGGAGGAGGGAATGGATGGGAATGTTGTTTAATGTAATGCGATCCGGGGTGTGGAACGTGATGTGCTGTCCAGAGCTGGAGCTACAGATGCGGCCAGATTTCCCCTGTGCCCATTTCTGTATGTCACGGAAATTGTAGATGAAGGCCGACGACCAATCAGGCTAGTGGTTGTGCCTGTGCCACAGCTTCGGGACACGTGAGCCACACTGGCGATAGTGCAGTGTGCTGGCTGAGCCTCAACTTCTCCAAGAAGGATGAGTCGACTGGAAGCTCCTCGTTGAACACCTTAAAACCAACGATTATAGTGGGCCATACACCCTGAAGATAGGTAGCTAACTAGGTACATTCAGATGCAGGTAGCGTTGCCTCGTTGCCTCGGTGGGCCGCTACCGTAAGTTAGGTTACCTTACGTTAGGTACTTGCCAATTCTCTAGAGAGCAGCCTACTGAGGTACGTACCTTGAACAATGCCATCCTCGATAAAGTTGAGCCCAATCTATCTACTGCTAGTCCCGTCTCAAGCTCCAAACAGCCTTTTGTTCTCTCCCAGCTAAACCTCGCCAACCCATTCCATTCCATCAACGACCAAACCTCTAGAGTCTTCTGACAAGACCACCAAGATCATTGTACTCGGCAGCGTGATTCTTGATCTCTTCAAGAATACCTATACTGCCCTTCTACATTTCTCATTTAGTCCTGCCCCGACACTTGGCCTCACATGTCCCAATACCCGCATCTACCCTAGGCTTTCGACAACAATCGTAGCGCCTCTTCACGCGGCTAGTCGCCACCAACTGGACTTAGCCCAGCTCTTGGGTCCCTGAAGCAATTGCGATCACGGGTACTGGGGCTTGGTTAAAGCACGGCTGGGAGTCGTTTCCGATTCGCGTCTTTTCCTTTTCTTTCGGGCAACTATTCATCAAATCTTTGAACACTCATCTGTTTGTATTCCTCGCACACTATTTGTCGGGTCCAAAGGGCTGCACGGAGCGGTACATAATATCAGTTTGCGCGTATCTAGGGCTATTTGACCGAGATTGCGAGCACAGAGCTTCGTCTTGACGTCTGCATTCGTTCTCAACTGTTCATCTGCCCAGTTAGCTGGGATTCATTCCGCTTTTTTCTCTGCCATTTACATACCCTTGTACAAGGCAAAGAGCCAAGCCAGCCTGACAGAAGGGGCACGTGGTCGACGGTTCACAGTGTACGTATTTCGTTATATAACCTGTGAGATATCTTCTCTTTTCTATTTCTTGTCTTTCTCTTCTTGCTGGGCTACGTTTTCTACTCTCTTTATATGTACCCTACTGGATGACTGATACGATGGACCGAAAGACGCCAGGCACTTCCTGTATCTACTCTGAATACACTCGGTTGACAGATACAACCCGTTCCCCTGATCAAATAACACTTTGAAGCTCCATAGACTGCAGTCGTACCCCTGAATATGGCGGACGAGGACTTCGAGATAGACGTCTATGGCGATGCCAACCCCGATGGTGACTCTAAGATCGAGGATGCGAATAATCAAGCCTACGACAACAACACAAGCATAACGATTGCAAATGGATCCAACCCGCCGGAGCCCGATAACCACGATGCAGGTGATAACCACGCTAATTACGACGCTCAAGACCAACACCCGGTGGACAGTCACGAGGACCACGGGGGTCAGCCACGACAACACCAACAGGGGGTCAAGCGAAAAGGGGAATCTGACGATAGACCGGTTGATCCAGGTGCCACAAGCTGCCTGCAAATCTCGGACCTGAATTGGTGGACGACCGACGATGATATTCGTGGCTGGGTTGCCCAGGCTTCGTGTGAGGACGAGCTAAAAGACATAACATTTAGTGAGCACAAAGTCAACGGAAAAAGCAAAGGGTCCGTCCACGTTACCTTAGTTACCCATGAATGGCTCTTTGTCTTTGCTAACATTAATCACAGTCAAGCATACCTTGAATTCTCGTCTCAGCAAGCAGCTACCGCCGCTAAACACCAGATCGAGCAGGCGGGATCAGAGGGTGCGGGCGCACAACCCGGAGGAAAGAAGCATACTGTGATATATTCCAGCCCATCATCCAATCCGTTCCGCACTTTGCCGAAAGACGCTACTGGTCGAGGAAAGGACACGCCCAGCTCAAGAGGAGGTGCCACAAACAACTTTAACGATCGTGGTGGCGGCGGCGGCGGCTTCAGGGGGCGCGGCGGATTCAATCCGCGCGGCGGCGGCGGCGGCTTCAACCGAAACTTTGGAGGCGGCAACATGGGGGGGGGTGGTGGTGGCTTTCATAATAACAACATGGGCGGCGGCGGCGGCGGCTTCGGCGGTAACATGGGCGCCGCCGGTGGGTTCGGCTTCAACAATAACATGGGCGGTGGCGGTGGTAATTTTGGTTTCCGCGGTGGCATGATGGGTGGGAACATGGGCCCCGGTATGCGTGGAGGCGGTATGCGCGGTGGTCGGGGCGGCATGGGCCCTACCATGAATCCAGGCGTCGGCCCTGGCATGAATAACGGTATGATGGGTGGTATGGGCGGAATGGGCATGCCGATGATGCCCTTCCAGCAGCCTCATTTCAATCCAGCATTCTTCGGCGGCAACCAGCAGACCGATTGGCAAAACCCACATGGAGCCAAGCGGCCTCGCGGAGAGTAAGATATGCCCAGCGAGAATCACCAAGATTAGCAGAATGAATTCTTCGCTTTGTGTCACTTTGTGATGTTGCCACGAGGGGAGCAGAAGGCATCTCACTCAGCAGAGGCAGCGGCCAAGATAGGGTCAGAGAACGGCAAAATTGGGGAATTAAACAGTATGCAAAGTGGCATCAACGGCAGGCTACGGCGTTTTAATTCTATTTATCTTTTTGTTCGTTGTTGGTATGGCAAAGGGATTCGGAAGGGTACCGGAAGGCAAGGGAGGAAAGAAAGTAATTGCTTGATACATTTTAAAGAAAAAATCCTTTTCTCTTCTCTATCATCCTAAACTTGGAAACTTCCTGTTGGTACACGTCAGTTTCGTGTAAGTTAATGTAGTTTATACTTTTACCTCTTGTCACATAATCGGGGGGCGTCTCAAACACTCGAGACTCAGGCCCTAATGTGAAGGCAGACAGGGGGCTGGAGAGGGAGATGTAGTATCTTCAAGTATTGGCTCGGGACATCTTGTCCAAACAGATTTCCAACAAGCTGGGTGGACTAGACTAAACTTCCGCGGATCAGTATGTTTGGATGCGGGCATACATAGCTGGACTAAATAGCCGGACCAAATACCTAACATGATATGAGTAGATTTGGTGCATACATGATCATTTTATACTACAATGTACCTTGTCCTTGTGAGCTAATTTATAATGACATGCTCTGAACTCCTTCGGTCAATAGCAAGAGGGTGAAAGCTAATGACTATCCTTTCATTCCCACACAACTTTCACATTCATCTATAACTCTTCTATCTATCCTAGCTACCTATTTATTGGACCGTAGACTGCATGCTATAGCTTCTTCTTGGAAGGTTTAATGGGTTTGTCCGGTCCGAAGAGACCGAGAAGATACGCTATCCGGGTCATTCCCAAGAAGGCCTATGTTCATTTGTGCGGGTTAGGTGACCTTTGTCTTACATATATCGTATGCTTGAAGCAAGAGACGAGCGAAGGCTGAGTGTGGAGACAAAGAGAGGCGAGAGAATGAGACAGGTTATCTTACAGTGAATCCTACGTTGCCCCAGGTCACAGCATTCCACTTGGCTACATCTAGAGCCCTCTCATACCCTAGCCCCTGACAGGTGAGTCCTACGTGAGTTATGTCTGCAATGCTGTCATGTTTCATCTTGTTAGTTGGGGGTTCTTCTGGAGGGTTACAGAGAGCTTTGGTTCTCCTCATGATTTTGTGAGATGTTGTTGCAAGGCAAGACCATGGCGACAAAGGGAGCACATAAGTGAGATAGAGGCAGCTACACAAAGAGAGGGAGAGGATCGGTAAGACGTGTGTAACTTACAGCAGAGCGATAAGATAGTTCCGTACGACCTTTAGCTCGGTCGTCGTGTAGAGCACGGCAACGCCGACCAGGAACAGGAGGCCGTAAGCGTTGCCCAGCTGCAACGCGACGAGGCGCGCGTTCTCGGATGACACGGCCTGGGCCCCTGGGCCGTCAATCTGGCTCGCTATGAACCAGTCCGCGTTCATCAAGGGGCCTAGACAGCCTGCGATGCTTTGAAATAGTCAATCGTGCGTTTTTTGCTCGCTGAAAAGTGATAGAAGCGTTACGAAGATGAGGTTGCTTACAGCGAGATTGGCTCGACGACGGTAAAGATGGTGCGCGGAAAGGAAGGGAGCCGAGATGCCATATTGCCCTCTTACTGCGTTTTTTCTTGACTTCTAACGTGGACGTGTTATGTTGGGTTACGTTGTTGCTTATCAAGAAAGGAGATTGGGTATCAGGTTTTTAGATGTATCATTTCAGCTGAGGTTAGATAATAATGTCAGCGAGGATCCCAGAATCAGGAGATCTACTTTACGTACCGGCTAGGTACGAGCAAACCCGGCACAGCGTACCTGGGAATAGCTTATTACCTGGCTTGGCAGCCTCATAGTAGGACTCATCACCAACGAAGACTAGACTCTCTAAAGTTCTAGATACCTATATGTATGTACCTACTATGCCTACAGCATAGGGTACTGGTAGGTATTCATTGTCAGGCTCTGGTCAGGGGGTGTAAATACCACTATTAGTATCTGGGCACCTAGGCAGGTACCAACTGTGCACTTACATGCCTACTAAGTAGGTATACCTAGCTGCCCACCTTCCTACATACCGTAGGTATCTGCACGATATTGCAGCTGAATGTCGATATTTCCGACTACCAGTACCTAACCTACGGTAAGCACTACGTAAGTGGTTTTGACTTGGGCCGAATGCCTGTGTCTTTGGCAAATCTGTGTAGGTTGTAGGTTATTTAGTGTTGGTAGTGATCGAGTTACTTGTGCTGTCCTGGGCCGGCGGTTGTTACCGGTTAGGTCCGACGTAGCACCGTCACATGCAGTGACGAATAAGATGCTTGTCAGAGAGCTTCTGGACCCTCACCAACGTCTGCATTGCATCCCGCCTGCATCTGCATCTCTATTCCTCCAACTAGCAAAACCACAAGTGGTGGCTTGCTGGGTGCGGTCGACACGCATATCTTGGAAGACTAGGCAGGCAGGCAGATAGACAGACAGAGAGACCTTTAGTCTTGGTAGGTGTTGCCGACTGCTTTATATCTCATATCACGAGCCGAAACACGGGCGCCCCAGGGGTTGGCGGGGGGTATCCGCGTGTCATTCTTACAGTACCTACCAACCTGCCTGCCTGGTATGTAGGTAGGTGGGCTGCTACCCCCTTCCCCAACCTTGCCTTACCACTCTAACCAGCCATCATACCACCCAAGCACCTAGCCTCAGTACCCATAACCTGTTATAACCTATCGCTGCTTATATCGTTACTTACGTCGTTACTTGCATCGTTAATACATCGTTGTTATGGCTATTATTACCGCCATTATCAATGCTAGTATTACTTTATTCTTTAATAGGAAAAAACTTACCCATTTACCTAACCTAATATGACTGCCTCTTGGTACTAGCTGCTTACGGCACTCCGTTGTCTTGGGGGTTGCTATCGCAGCTACAGCATATCATTCGAGAAACGATTTGACGCTATCTTGTGTCACCTCGAAGGCTCTGCAATCGTACCTGTGGACTCAAATTACATACATTGTACCTTTCTATCACTTCACCACAATTGGCTCAAGAGATCCATTCCTGCTACGTGCCTACTTACTCTACGTTATTGCCTCCCTGGACTGAACCATCCTGCATGGCCTGGTCGGTGCATATACTATTGCATTTTGCAGCAGCTCCTGCATTTCTTAGAGAGTGTCGTTTCTCCTTTATTACTCTCCTGGACACTGGTATATGAAGAAGGGTTGGGAAATAGCATCGGTAGTTGGATGGAGGGAAACTCGAGGCTACCTACCTCCCTTTTAGTAGTCCTAACAAGCTTCTTGCTTTTACCTTACCTTACCCATACCCTACCTAGGTAGGTATTTATTTACTTCACCCAGACTAGGAAGGGAACCATTGAGAACGGCTAGGTCGTGTGCTTGTTTTGTCTTTCCGAGTACGAGGTTGACCCGATGCTTCGCTGAGTTTCAAGACGTCGCCTTCCCCTTCTTACTACGTCACCAACAAAGAGACTTTCGCCTTGCATCATTCCCTCCACTGCTTCTTATATTCGCTCGTTCGGATCATTTTTGGGGCACATGTTCCTCATGTTCGCTACTGCCCGTCTGTTGTTACTTTCAGTATGGCCACAATCGAGCCTCGATTGATCCATCTACTGAATGAGTCGACCACGACGCCGAGACCGCCCAATGCCGAACTACCCTCAATCAAGCACCTGCCTTACCCTCAGACCTCGTCTCGTCCCCACCCCATCGAACCAGGCGCCGCCCAGGCTGCACAGAGATCCGATGCATTGGATGTTAATGGGACACAACTTGCTTGCCAACCCATTCCTTCGCTCTACTCACTCACCGACGAGGCTTTGACGGCCTCTTCAAGAAAAGACAAATCCGGCTATGCGACGGCAGATCGCCCTTTTTCAACCCATGTCTCCCAGGACCTACGTATGATCCTCGAGGACTCGTCTACCGAGAATCCTGATGACATTTCAACCAAAAAGCGACCAGTCAAAGAGGATTTTCCTCAGCTGCCACAGCCTCTGAAGAAACAGAAAGCGGCCACACATCTGTTTCCACCCATAATAGTCGGCCTCCTCGAACCACCCTCCAATGCTGCTCTATTTCCACCCATTTCGTCCGGTTCTTTCGACGATCGTCCACGTTCCGAACCCCCGCAAGCACTCAATATTGCCAAACCCCAGGAGACCCAGGGTCTCACTGAAGAGCCGTCGGTACCCAGCCCTTCTGCGGATCCCGATCGGACGCCAACAGGAAAGGTAAAGAGGAGAGCAGCAAAGCCGCGTCGAAAATGGTCTGAGGAGGAAACCAATCATTTGCTGCTGGGAGTCAACAAGCATGGTGTGGGCAGGTGGACGGACATTCTCGAGGACCCAATGTATAGCTTCAAGGATAGGACGGCTGGTGACCTGAAGGACAGATTTCGCACTTGTTGCCCTGAGGAGCTCCGCAGTAGCGCTGCACCCAAGGGAGGTGACGGATCGGAACAACCAACCCCACCCAAGACTGAGAAGAAGCCTAAAAAGGGACTCATGTCGGAGAATATTCTAAATGACACCGAGGAAGAAGCTGAGGGCGAGAAAATATCGCAGGGGCAAAACGATTCGGACTTAGCGCCGAAACAACGAAAGAGCCGAGCACACCGGAAGAAATTGGAAGATCTCGCTGAACTCGGTATTAAAGGGCCATTCAAGAAGTCACAGCGAAGAGAAAGACGGCCGTTCTCGGAACAAGACGACCGAGAAATCCTCCAAGGGTTCGAATTGTACGGACCGCATTGGACAAAAATTCAGAGAGACCCGAGATTCAACCTTTCCAGTCGGCAGCCAACAGATTTGCGGGACAGACTTCGTAATAAGTACCCGGAGAAGTTTGTCGGCACCGAGAAGACTACTATGCAACTCCGCGGTAATAATCTGCTGGAGCCATCCGTCAATATGGCTATCAAGAATTCCCTAGCCCTGTCCAAAACGTCGCTACTAGAATCTCAGCTAAATAGAACCGGTTCGCGGGAGGACATTCCCAAATGGCCATTGCCGAGCAGTCTCCCGGAGGCCGGGGATCAAAGTTCATTTCAGTCGAGTATGATATGGAGTAATGATAGCGGCAGCGGGTTCCCATCTGGTGAAATGGACATCTCGCGTCTTCTACTTGACGACAGTCAGGTCATAGGCGAACCGCTTCCCACCGACAGAAGAGGCTTCGGCTGAGGATCCCACACCTAAGATTGTCCGACATCACCATTTGCATACGGGAACTGGGACAGCACTACTCCAATGCTAGTGTAGTAAGTCTTCACTATCGCACATGTGATTGTTGACGGAGGGAGATTACATGTGTGTATAGTCAAACTTTCATGATGTGATGACAATGGCAGGTTCAGCTACTATCAACAATAGCTAGATCACGGAAGGAAAAAACCAGGTAACCGGGCTAAGCGATAAGGAGAGGAGAAGGCCTAATGATGACCGTCGCGTCGCGATCATGGCCGGGTGGAAGATTAAACATTACTGTCCTTACTGCGGCGAAGGATATCGTTATGTGAGCACGTGCAGGGGGTTGATGGTGTGTTTTGATGAGGAATACGTTACATAAACAAGAGAGCCTCAAGGAACTCGGGTCAGGCGGAAAGTAGGCCTAACATCGTGAATATTACTTCAACGTACCAGGGATTAGCGAGGTTCATGGAGTTTCTCGTGCTACCAATTAAGCACTAGCTTCCGAAATTGTCTGCTTACGGCGGCAGCAGTGATTGTTTACGAAAATCGTGCTCTATCTGTCTGAAACGATGCTACCTCTACCGTATTTCGGTCATCTTTGTGCATCGGCGTTCGATGATTTCCTTCACATTTTTACAGAACTTTAATGACTGTCTGGTACTAGGCCTACGGCCTATTTCATCAGTACAGGCCAACCTAGGTATTTTGAAGTTGCTGGAGGAGTCTACAGTAGACACATACCTAGAACTAGCCTTTAGGAGACGTTGCTCCCAGTTCAAGTTGTATTCGAATGCCAGTCAAGAGAACGGGTAATATGTAGCTTGGAAACGGTGTAATACCATTGGCTACCTAGGTACCAGGCGGCTGATCACTAGCGTCAACGATCCCCAATATCGCCAGGTGGCGTAAGTAATTGCGCAGCTGGCACCTAGGGATCGGTTGTCACGCAAGCTTGGACCACGCCTTTATCAGCCCTATCTACCCACAACCAAGCGCACCTTTTTTTGTCGTGCGTAATTGACAACCTCCAACACCACGGCCAACGACGACAAGACATCGCGACGACGCATTTCTTACCAGTACCGCCAATATGCCGACTCGCTTCTCGAAGACACGGAAACACCGTGGCCATGTCAGCGCCGGACATGGTCGTGTAGGAAAGCACAGAAAGCACCCCGGTGGTCGCGGTATGGCTGGTGGTCAGGTAAGAACGGCACATAATTGACTGAGATACGTCGCTTCTAACCGCTTGACTCGGAAATAGCACCATCACCGAACAAACATCGACAAGTACCACCCTGGTTACTTCGGTAAGGTCGGTATGCGACGATTTCACCTGTTGAGAAATCAGCAATGGAACCCAACCGTCAACGTCGACAAGGTAAGTAAACGTCCCGTCATACGGGACCCTTGGTTGGTGGGGTGACAGCGGACACCAGACTAATATTCTTCAATGAACAGCTTGCCTCCCTCCTCCCCGAGGACCTGCGCGAGAAGTACGTCTCCGGCGAGGCGAAGGACACCGCCCCTGTCATTGACCTATTGGCTCTCGGATACTCCAAGCTCCTCGGAAAGGGTCGCTGCCCCGATATCCCCTTCGTCGTTCGTGCCAGATACGTCAGCAAAGATGCCGAGCGCAAGGTCACAGAGGCTGGTGGTGTTATTGAGCTGGTAGCATAGAGCGGAAACAACTATCACTACGGCAGGCGGAGAGAAATGGGTTCAGGGTTCCGGAAATCGGTAACCGGGAACGATAGCATGAATGACAATCCGATGATCTAAACCAACACATTGTGGGCGGACTGGACACGGTTATTTGTTGGCGCAACAATAAATGATACCCATTACACACAAAGTGACATGAACTTGTGTGGATTTGGGTCACTCGTAGGCTGATATCAGCCTAGATGCGCAGCTCCTCCAAAACCTCTGATGGTAGTATGGGGTTTCGGATGGCCATATTTAAGAAATGAGATACACACACGGCTCTACCACCCCTATTGCTCAGCTTTCCCACATTCGCCGGCCCGACTGTTCATGCTCGTCGCCACAAAGTCTAAATAAGATGGATTGAACATGCCTATGGACGTATATAGCAGCCTCGTACATCACATAGCCTCGCCTGGCTTGAGTCGCTCGGTTTTTGTGTGAATAAATCAGTTGACATGCCATGACCCTTTTGTTTGTATAGTGAGGCGGTCTAGGTAGATGCCCAAATCGAGGTCTCTAGTTATGCCCCTACGTGGGTTTTTTTTTTTTTTTTTTTTTTTTTTTTATTTTTGAAATT
>Ga0247782_1000370_pt1 | contig 36141 bp, 28 predicted proteins | sample UWRJL019104C5_FD_179928 | JGI IMG/M metagenome (GOLD analysis project Ga0247782, IMG submission 179928) | Plant litter microbial communities from Arlington Agricultural Research Station in Wisconsin, United States - UWRJ-L019-104C-5 | ecosystem: Environmental > Terrestrial > Plant litter >...
TTTTTCCCCTTAGAAATCCGTCACGCGCCCATTGAAGCTATAATCGCCACTGGCACCCCATCTCAAAGGCTCGTTCTTGGGGCCCCCGACCTCGCCCGTGCGCGGATTGATGTCACCTTCGAACTCCGGGGCGGCCCCCTTTCGCAGAGGCGTCGACGTGAATGTCGTTTCTGCCTCGGTGCCTACTTGTGCGCCTGCTTCCAGACCGGCTTCCGCTGCTTTTTGTATGCTCGCACTAGAAGAGGTGGAGGGGGTGGTGATGGAGGAAAAGTCGGGAGTAGAGGTCGCATTGAAACCTTCCTGTGTGCTCGCGATCCGCTGCAGACGCTCGAATTCAGCTTGTTCATCCGGTGGGAGACGGGGCGGCGCTGGACCTGTGCCGAAGCCGAAGCCGGAATCCGATGGGGGTGAGGCGCGGATGCTGGTTTGCGAGATTTGTCTTGTCTGTTTGGGTAGAATGGAAGAGGACGAGGTGCGTGTTTGTGAGAGAGGGCGCGTGAGGCGCGTGAAGCGGGCGGCCATGACTGGATTATAGATTATGGTATGCAGGTAGTTGTGGTTGCGATCTGAAGGCCGAAGGCGAGGAACTCGGATGATATGGTATAGTTCCTGGTTCGATGGCCGCGTTGAGCTTGAGCTTGAGCTTGAGCAATTCAGTTATTATGCGGGTGAAATGCGTTGCAGTTACGATTTGAGGTGGCGACGACAATGTTGGTGCTAAAGTGACGCTTTTGTAAATTACCTAGGCAGGTTAGTCTGTTTGCCGCTTTTGCCCGAGACTTTATCATCGTGGAAAGTTTTCTGCTCTGCTCCCGTCTGATGGTTTAAGCAGTACAATACGGCATACCTATTTTGTTATTGTCTCCGTTATGACGTCCTCGAATGTCCTTAGATCCAAACGGGCTATGTACGTATTCGCCTGTCTCGAGCAGAACTCGACAATTTAAAGTCCTTAATACATGTACATATGCCCGGATCTCTATTTGACTACACGTGTTTAGGGTCCTGCTGTACCGGCGCCGCATGGAGGACGCAATATGCCAGGCACCGAGGCACCAACATTCCCGCCCCTGTACCTGGGCTGGTACAACTGTAAAGACAGGTGTACCTGTCCCTACCCCAATGTCTACATGTATAGATGTACCTAACCTAGTGGGGTTTGTGGCGACGTTGAATTTATCAGAAAAAAAGTGCCCCTCCATTTGATTCAATTGCTTGGGTGTGCAAGGGGACCCTACACTTCATTTCACCCCTCCAACTCCGATAGTCGCTTGTCTTCGCCTCTCTTTTAAGAGTAATACTGGAATGGGAGTCAACATCACCCCTCGTAGGAAATAACCACCACACAAACAAATCCTACCTTCTTTCTTGTGTGACTCACCCTCGAAACTTCACCTGGGAGACAGCCAGTGTAATAGCTTGTACATATAGAGGGTTTCGTCGTTCCTTACTCTCTTGAGTGCTCTCCTGTCTCGCCTCGATCCTATTTCTTTCCAACTCGTTCCTGTCGATATCCAATTAGTCTTCGTTCGGTTCAGCCCAATCATAACACTCTAAAAGTATCAATCCGTCGACGACATGGAGGCTTTAAAACAGACTTTCAAGCGCTGCAAGGCGGAGAACCGGGTATGAAAAGATTGGAAACCAATGCCCCTCCAACGAGGAGCAATGGATCGCTGACCAGAGTCCTTCAAACTAAATACAGACTGCCTTGGTGACATATGTCACTGCCGGTTTCCCTAAGCCAGAGCTTATGCCCGACATCCTCATGGCTATGCAAGAAGGTGGCGCCGATGTCATAGAGCTGGGCGTACCCTTCACAGATCCCATCGCAGACGGTCCCACCATTCAAACATCCAACACGGTTGCCCTTGCCAATGGCGTCACCATCAAGTCCACTCTGCAGATGGTCAAGGACTCACGTGCCCGGGGATTGTCTGTCCCGGTGCTGCTCATGGGCTACTACAACCCTCTCCTTAGCTACGGCGAGGAGGCTCTGTTGCGCGATTGCAAGGTGGCCGGCATCAACGGTTTCATTGTTTGCGATTTGCCCCCCGAGGAGGCCGTATCCTTCCGCAAGTTCTGCAGCAGCGGTGGCCTATCCTATGTTCCTCTTATTGCTCCGGCTACATCTGATACCCGCATGAAGCTGCTTTGCGCACTTGCTGACTCCTTTATCTACGTTGTCTCACGCATGGGTGTTACTGGTGCCCTGGGTACGCTGAATGCGGGCCTGCCCGCCCTTCTCGAGCGCGTCAAGAAATACAGCGGCGACAAGCCCGCGGCTGTCGGCTTCGGTGTCTCCACGCGTGAGCACTTCCAATCTGTGGCCTCCATAGCCGATGGCGTAGTCATCGGCTCGCAAATAGTCACGACGCTGCAGCAAGCTGAGGAGGGCAAGCATGCACAGGCTGTGCAGGACTACTGCGCTTACGTATCGGGGCGAACTGGTGAGCCGGTGCTTACCCGGGAAGTGGGTGTCGTGGAAGCTATCGGCGCGGCTAGGGAGCCTAATGGCGAAAACGTCACAGTCAACGGTGTTGTCACTGAAGAGGATGATGCTGCGCTGGTCGCACAACTCGCCGCTCTTCACGGTAAAATACCGGAGCGGTTTGGCGAGTTCGGTGGTCAATATGTCCCCGAATCCCTCATGGACTGTCTGTCCGAACTTGAAGAAGGCTTCAATGCTATCAAGGATGATCCAGCCTTCTGGGAAGAGTATAGATCGTACTACCCCTGGATAGGACGCCCCGGCCACCTACAATTGGCCGAGAGACTGACGGAATATGCCGGCGGTGCTAAGATCTGGTTGAAGAGAGAGGACCTGAACCACACCGGTTCCCATAAGATTAACAACGCCCTAGGCCAGATCCTCCTCGCGAGAAGACTAGGAAAGACCAAGATTATTGCCGAGACGGGCGCTGGACAACATGGTGTAGCTACTGCAACTGTCTGCGCTAAATTTGGCATGGAGTGTACTGTCTTCATGGGTGCCGTGAGTTGTCCCCTTGCTCCCTCCCTCTTGGATACGGCCTAGTGTCATACTAACAACCTTGACAGGAGGATGTACGACGACAAGCCCTCAACGTATTCCGCATGCGACTTCTTGGTGCCAAGGTCATTGCTGTCGAGTGCGGTAGCAAGACTCTCCGTGATGCCGTCAACGAGGCCTTGCGATCCTGGGTTGTGCGCCTTGACGATACTCACTACATCATCGGCTCGGCCATCGGTCCGCATCCCTTCCCAACCATCGTCCGAACCTTTCAGTCTGTTATCGGAAACGAGACGAAGCAACAGATGCTGGAGAAGCGCGGAAAGCTCCCGGATGCCGTCGTTGCCTGTGTCGGCGGTGGCAGCAACGCTGTCGGCATGTTCTACCCGTTCTCGAAAGATCCCAGCGTGAAGCTGCTCGGTGTAGAAGCTGGTGGTGACGGTGTCGACACGTTGCGTCATTCGGCCACACTGACAGCAGGCTCCAAGGGAGTGTTACACGGTGTTCGAACCTATGTGCTCCAGAATGAGCATGGTCAGATCACCGACACGCACTCGGTTTCTGCAGGTCTTGACTACCCCGGTGTAGGGCCCGAGCTCTCATCTTGGAAAGACACGGAGCGGGCCAAGTTCATTGCGGCTACGGATTCTCAGGCCTTCCAAGGCTTCCGACTGATGAGTCAGCTCGAGGGTATCATCCCGGCGCTGGAGTCGGCGCACGGCATCTACGGAGCCATCGAGTTGGCCAAGACGATGAAGAAGGACGAAGACATTGTCATCTGCCTCAGCGGACGCGGTGATAAGGACGTACAGAGCGTAGCAGATGAACTGCCTAAAATAGGCCCCCAGATCGGATGGGATCTACGGTTCTAAAAAAGTCACACATATAGCTGCTAGGCTGGAAGGCATGATATTGTTCGGTAACAAGAGAAAATGGTGGATACAGGAGTTGGCGCGCATAGGGAAAAGACACTAAACCATCATGAGGATCTTCCGTGTAAATGCAAAATGCTTTCACTATCTAAGGAAGCGGACGACGACAGTGTGTAGCAGCATCTGGGTTAGACAGTTTGCATCATGATACAAATTATTTGTACAATTCTATTTCGAACCAATTATCGTAGTATAATACAGTGTTTTGACATGCGACACTCCCTTCTTCACATCCCATACTTAGAAAGGGGTTAGGGATGTATGTCGTTTGTTGTTTCGTCTGGTCTGGTCGATAGCTCCTATGATGGTAGTAAACAGACCCAAGAGGTTCCGGCAAGAGCAAGCCGACGCCTGATGACTTTGTGATACTGGCCGCACCCGAAAGCTCTAGCACTGCTTTAGATCACTTCTCGAAAGGCGGATGAGTCGAGCGGCTAACTTATTCAGGTTTCTGCGGCTGCGTAGCCGTGGGCTTCTCGCCCATAGCATCAGCCCTGGCACTAGCCTTGATTTCAGCGTCGGTAGCAGGGTCGCCGAGGACGAACTCCTCGTCCCGCTCGATCATGGCATCGACCTCGTCAAGCACCGCCTTGGAATCGAGGCCCTGGGCAGCTAATTCGGCAGGGAAGTCTTGTGTTCCTGCTCCCGTTGCGGCGGCAGTATCGGTAGTGGAATCCACGAGGACGGGATCATTCTCCTTAGGCGGCAATCCGAGGGCAGCCCTCTCCCTAGCGAATCGCTCACGCACAGCCGGCGTCTGCATTACCTTCCACCTGAGAGCCCATCCGGCGGGGCCCAACTCCTTGATACGCTTGGCCTTTCCGCCGAGCAGGTACTCGTCGATGCCGCCGAGCTTATCGATGGTGTGCAGGACGCTGGCCGTGAGGCGCGTGCGGATGAAGGCCTGCAAGGATGGGGACCAGAGGCGCTTGGTGTGTCTGTTGGGCAGCCAGTGGGTGCGCGACTTGTTGCCGTACTTCTCAGCCACCACGTTGCCGAAGCGGATCTTGGAGCGTCCGAACAGGCCCTGGTTGCGCTGCTTATACGTCGTGAAGCGGCCGTACGGGTAGTCGGGAACCTTGTCCGAGGGGACAGTCAGGTACGAGGGTGTTTGCCGCTGGGTTGGAGGTGCTGTGCTGAAATTCCTGCTGCTCCGCGGGGGTGAGAGGAGGGAGGCTGTTGTTGATGATGGCCTCGGGAGATGGTGAGAGAGGAGGCCGGATGAAGAGGAGGCGAGGCACCGTATCCGTGCTATGGATTGTCGTGCCATCGTTTTGTTGTTTTCGTTCCCTTCTGCTTCTTCTTCTACTTCTTCTTCTACTTCTTCTTCAACTTCTCGATCCTTCTGCTTTGTCGTTTTATATTCCCCTCCTCAATTTCTTCCCCTTAATATGATACCGTCCGTTTATTCAATTAAATCCCTGGGGCGCGATTGCCCCTGCGTCGAACAGGGAACCGGCTTTTTCTTCAATTGAGCTGCCGAGTCGGGTCTTTTTGAGGTTGTCGAGTTAAATGGCAATTGGCTTCTGGTCTTCTCCAATAGAAACTCACTGTGCCAGAGTGTATCTAGCTGCTGGGAATCCACTTGACAGCTGGGCAGAGCTGGCAGCATTAGGTAAGTCCTCCATCAAGATACCCAATCTTAGGTAATGTCTTATCACAAGAGATATTTCCTATCCCGTCGTGACACAGGTAGGTACCAAAGTACACGGTTTCTAAGATTTAATCAGGTGACACCGCTCCAGTTTCGTGATATACAGCTAAACTTCTGGTTGAAACGCCCGGCGCCTAACTGCTAACAGCTACATCAACGTTACCTGTCTGCACAAACAAATAATGTTACTGCCTATAGATGACAGCGTGCTGAAAGAGAACCCGCGATTCGCGAATCTCTACAAGACTCTTACTACCGAAATCCTCAACCCAGACTGTTCAACCAAGGATGACCTCGACCCAACTGCTGGACAGCGCAATGCCGTGCGCGAAGTGAGTTTTGCGACGACAATGTCTCCTTCTTCCCCTTCTTCAAAACGTCCTATGAGTGGTCCAAGCTAACAAGCCCCTCTTCAATCGCGATCAGGAGCTCAAGGCCTATCGTCTCAAGGCCTATCGTCTCAAGGCCGCAAGACTCGGCCTCCTCCGCGATGCCATCTCAACAGCTACATCGGACCTAAGCCCGGTCGAAGAAGCTCCTGCGAGACCCAGGCAGCAACAACAACAGCAGTCAAAGCTCCAGCAGCCGCAACAACACAGACGTTCGAACTCCCGATCGCAGTCTCAGTCGCAGATACAGCAGCAATCGACTTCGACTTCGACTTCGACCACCGGGACGTCACAACAAACACCAACGCCAGCACTACCGCCAGAGCTGATCCAACTCCTTCTTCTAATCCCGCCTTTTTTAAACAACGCATCGACGCTCCCGCCTCCGTCCCTCGCGCTCTTGCTATCCAGCCCCCCATTCAGCGACATGGAGAAGCACTTCCCGCAACTTCTCTCGCTTGTCTCTTTGCGCCTAACATCGCAAGCGAAAACGCTCGCGCGGGTAATAAACCCAAGCACGAACGCATCCTACATCCACCGAACCATCCACACCCTCGCACCCACAGCAACCTCCCTCGCGGAATCCTACGCGAAAACAAAAACCCAACTATCCCAAGCCCGTCTCGCAACGCTAGCCTCGTGGACGCGCCATGAGGAAAAACACAACAACCTCCTCTCCTTGCTCCTGGGGTCCCTCGAACTCAAACATGGCGCGGCGTCCACGTCGGCAGAACTGCGCGCAGTGGAAGCGGCGCAGGAAGCGCAGTTTTGGGCCCTGGCGTCGGAGTCCCTGCTCTGGGACACGCGACAGCTGACCTACCCACCCGAGGCTCGCCAGGCGCTGGCAAATTACCGCCAGCACCTGCGCGACGCGGGCCGCAGGCTCGAGGACGGGGCGCGCGTGCGCGAGGCCGAATTGGCCGATTACGGCGTCGACGTGGACAGCAATGGTACTAATAACAATAACAACAGTAATAGTAATAATGATAATATCAGCAAACACGATAGGAGAGCCTCTCTAGACGCGCTGGGAGTTAATCGCTTGCATAGGCGGCAAGGGAGTAGGGCTGCGCCCGTGGTGGATGAGAACAAGGAGCGTACCATGCGGGAGATGGCACGTGTCTGGCGCGAGATGGAGACGAGACTTCGAGAGATCCAGGCGGATTTGAATCGTTTGCGATGAATGACTCACTTTGACGGACGCCCGTTGCAAGTTGACGGATATGTCAATATCAATAATGAACAGAAGAAAACAAGCTGGGCTTGAGGTATCATTCGCAATCTATCAACCAGGTAGTTTTTTTATCTATCTAGTTTTCTTTTGCCTTCCCCTTTCCTGTCTGTCTAATGAGCATCCAAGTGTACACGGTCATCTATTAACACTAATCATCCATATCCAGACCCCGTAATCCAAGGTACTAAAGTCCTTGGGATAGGATAAGCAGATATCTCTCCAGACGTAGCATATTTTTTCATTTCCCCTTTCCCGATGACACTAGGAAGAAAAGGGGAGGGAAAGACTTGAAAGGAATTAACGCCCGCCTCCATTGGCTTTTTCCCTTTATCCGTTAAACTCGTACACAGATGCCAATGATGACAATATCATCATTTAACCCTTGACCTTGTAGATGGCCTCAGCGAGGCGACCGACGTTGTCGGTAGTGATACCAGCAACGCTGATGCGGCCGTCCTTGGTGGCGTAGACGCTGTGCTCCTTGGCAAGCTTCTCCATAGTGGCGGCGTCGAGGCCGGTGTAGGCGAACATGCCAATCTGCGAGGTGATGTGATTCCAGTCGTGGCTGCTGCCCAGATTCTCGAGGTTCTCCTTAAGGAGGGCGCGCATCGTGATGATGCGGTCGGCCATCTCCTTGACCTCACCGAGCCACTGCTGGTAGAGGACGGGGGTGTTGAGAATCTCAGAGGCAATGCGAGCACCGTGGATGGGGGGGTTGGAGTATAGAGGGCGGACGAGAATCTTGATTTGGGAGTCGATGCGCTTCTTCTCCTCGGCAGAGGCGCCGACGATGGAGAAGGCACCTACACGCTCACCGTAGAGACCCTGTATACGAGAATTGTTGTGTTAGCAATTCGCTTGCGACCAACTATGAAACTATCTGCGCGACAAGATACGATGATGCGACATACCATGTTCTTGGCAAAGCTCTGGGCAAGGCAGACGTTGTGGCCCTGCTCGATGAAGTAACGAAGGGCGAAAGCATCCTTGTCGGTATCGCCGCTGGCGAAACCCTGGTATGCCATGTCGAAAAAGGCGAAGTGGCCCTGGTCCTTAACGGCCTGGCTAATCTCCTTCCACTGCTCCTGGGTAGGGTCGACACCGGTAGGGTTGTGGGCGCAGGCGTGGAACAAGAACATGCTTCCCTTGGGGGCAGCCTTGATATCGGCAAGCATGCCCTCGAAGTCCAGTCCGATGGTGTTCTTGTCGTAGTAGCTGTACTGCTTGACGTTGAGACCAGCATCGTTGAAGACGGCCTTGTGGTTTGCCCACGATGGGTTGGGGATGTAGATGGTCTTCTCGCCGGGGTAGAAGCGCTCGAGGAAGGCGGCACCAATTCGGAGGGCGCCAGTTCCCGAGATGGTCTGGGTGATGGCAAGGCGGTCTAGAGCGGACGAACCCTTACCGTAGGCGAGGACGGCGGCAGCCTTGGTGAACTCGGGGAGACCAGTGATGGCGGCATATTCCTTGTTCAGGTTGGAGGAGACGACCTTCTGTTCGGCGGTTCGCACGGAAGGGAGCACATAGGGCTTTCCCTTGTCGTCACGGTAGGCACCAACACCTGCATGCAGGATACATCAATTAGCCAGAGGCTCGTGTAGGGGCAAGTCGGATCAACGGGCTTGCGTACCAAGGTTGATCTTCTTCTCGAAGCTATCGGCTTTGAAGGCTTCGGTAATACCTGTAGTAGTCGCAATGTTAGATATTGTGCATCAAGCAGATGGAGCCAATCCGGACATACCGAGAATAGCCTGTTCAGAACAGAAAAACGTCGTGTCAACAAGTCAATGCAATTTTGGATCGTCTTATTATCGTGTCCCCAGTTCTCCAACATGCAAGTTTGAAGTTTAAAGTTCGGGGTTTGGGTTATGGGGGAGTCTACGGTGTGCAGTTTGCGATCGACTTACATCCTAACCAGCGAAACAAACTCCAGATTAGCAAATCTCAGACATCATGATAGCTTCTCTTGACGTATGACAATCAACATACAGGTGGACCCTGGGGAACGTTGGCCCAGGTGGAGCCAGCTCTGGCAGCTTGCAAGCCGAAGACGGCGGAGGCTCGACGAACGGCCGTCGTCTGACGAGAGGCAACGCGCAGTGTGGAAAGCATCGTGACTACTAATTATGATAAACTCTAAGCCGCTCTAGGATGCGCTAATTCAAACAATGAAAAAGGGGGGGGAAGGGGAAACGAACACAGAGAGTAAGAGGGAGAAGGAAGGGAAAAACGAGTTTATTAATTGCGGTGGATGCTGGGTGAAGGGATGACAAGAGATGGATGACAGGAGATGGAAAATGGGAGATACAGAAATTATTACTGTTACGAGGGACTACTGTACCTTCCTTGCACCTACATTAGCGTGGGATATGTTTAGCGTACAGTGCTTGTCACTAAACTAAAGGAGGATTTTGTTATTCGGAGTCGCATAAATGTCACACCCTTCCTAGGACGGCCACAGTGCTAGTTTTCTTCTTGGGGTTAGTGTTTTTATTCAATAGTATCGTTAAGAACGTTTCTTTTCGATGCAACGCTGGCTTTCCTCAGCCCTCCTAACGAGACATTTACAACGGCCCTTGATACCTACGCGGTTGAGCCAGCTATTCTAGGTTAGTTCAGCTTTTAGTCTTAGACCATGACGAGATTCTGATATCTACCTAGGACCTAGGTACATAGGTAGGTAAAGTTCGAGTATAAACAGTGCTAACCTAAGTGAGACAAGGCCCCGTAGGAAACGGATAAGTAAATATCTCATTTCGACCCTTGCCGAGACGACTGGCCGAGTTGCTTGGCCGTGCACAGACAAGGAGGTCAAGAAGGACAAGGAAAAGCGGTTTGGCACGCACATGCTTTGCTCGGGTTCAGCCGCAGCTCAGTTCACCGTCTCCTCAGTCAGATGACCGTCATGTGGTACCTGCCATGACTTACACCCGAGACCGTCCAGCCACCCAGCTCCAACCAAGCTACGATTGGTGCGCTTCTACAGTGAGCTACTATGTCTTCAACCCCGATAACTCGAGGTAGTCCCGGCTAACTGTATACTATAGCACTGCACTATGTACAGCAGATCTATAATACCTAGATCGAGTATCAAGAATGGTTGAGAGTCATTACCGGGGAAGACATTATAGGAAGAGAGCATGCCACAAACCGCCGGGCGACGTTGTTAAGTATCTGAAGATCATCAGATAAACCTGCTATTATCCGGTCCACGGGGAGAATGGAAATATATAGATGTATAATATGGTCTAGTAAACCAGGAAACTGTATCATAACCCGTCTATCGAGTCCCTAGAATCATACATCCCAACATATTACAAAAGTCATATAAGCGTAGGCATTCATATCTATAACGCCCTCCCGACCTTTAAACTATCCACATCACTTCTGTTCCTCCCTCTCCCTCTCCCACTGCCACTACCGCTGCCAACCCTCCTCGGAACCATAGTCATGGGCGGTGCACCTCTCGCCATAGTCATCGCCCTCTCAGGAACGCTCCCGCTCCCGTCCTGGCTGGCAACACTCCACTGATTCGGATCCGTATTCGACCCGGCCTCTGACCGCGCGTTTCCATTCCCATCCTGATTGTCATCATCGCCCCCTCCCCCACCCGTAATCCCAGAATCATCATAATCATACTCATACCCATAATAATGATGCTGATGCGCCGGATGTCCAGGCGGGACAGGCCAAAGTCTCTCCGTCCAATTACCAGCCCCACCACCACCACCACGTCCCAAAGCTTCAGCAGCGCGATCGATGACGATGCGGACTTGTCCCCTACTCATACTATGGTACGTATTCGCGATGGAATGACTACTCGCCGATCCTCTTCCACTACCCCCTACCCCCCCTGCACCCATTCCTAATCCTGCCATTGCTGCCACAGGATCTTGCCCCAATCGCAGCGACTGTCTATGCTCGCTCCGCCACTGTCGTCGACGGACCACGTACTGGTGCGCGAGGATCGCAATCAAAAGCAGGAAAACGCCGACGGAGATGGCCACGGCTATGATCATTAATATAGGAGGGGAGCTGGCGTGTTTGCTGCCGTCGTCATCGATGAAGGGTGGGAGTGGAGGTGGTGTTGACGTATTTGTTGGGGATGCTGAGGAAGTCAGAGGGCCTGTGGTTGTTTGCGGCGATGCGTCGATTATTGATGTTGAGTTTGTTGATGGTGATGATGATATTGTTGCTGGGCTTATGGATGAAGGTATAGATGAAGGGGTTATGGAAGGGGGGCGAGAGGAATGGGAGTGAGGAGGTGATGATGACAATGATGGTGATGGGTGTTCGTGAGTCCTTGAGGATGAGTGTAAGAGTTTTGATGTGTGATGTGTAGTCGGCGACGTATGCCCCATTGTTCCTGGTGACTCTATATCTGAGCTTGTGATCGGTATAATAATAGTTGCTGTATCTATGCTGCTCTCGCTGCTACTACTAATTGAAGTAGACGGGGTCGAGCTGACTGTCTCAGAACTCGAGGGAAGACTAGATGTAAATCTTGTCGCAGGCGACGTCGTAGAGTATGTGCCGGTAGATGAATCCGAAGTCGAAAGACTGGTCGTCGGTAAGAATGTGCTGGTAGATGAAGAAGTCGACGACGATGATGAAGTTGAAGTTGAAAACGAAGACGTATCCATAGTCGACGAGGAGGTGTTCGATGGAAAGGTCGTCCACCTGATGGTTGTGCTCATGGTAACGGTTTGTCAACGGCAGTCCAAGCGGAGTTGGAGGTACGACTAATATTGGTTGGTAACAAGCGCCAGTTCCGTTATCATGTGGTGTGTGGTCTCGGTAGCTGGGAACATGGGAAGCAGAGCAGGATCTGTGCGTCGAGAAGTGATGGGGCTTATCATGGAGTAGGTATGTGAAATCAAATGAGATGTGCCAGACAGCGTCGTAAGTGAACGATAGCAAACGTCTACACCTTTAATCTCACATCAATATTTATCTTCTCCCTTTTCTAGTAGACGACTGAGATCATGATAGCAAGAAGCCATCGAACGCTCATTCCTTCAAAGTGGCGATTTCCATCGAAACAATAAAAGGCAGGACAAACAAAAGTTTGCGCTGTTCAGAGTCCAGGGTCCTAGCGGGGGGTGGTAGACAATGTTGATCGAACAGGTAATTAACACAGCACCCACCACCATCCTCAGCCTGGCTAGCACATGCTCATCCGAACGAACCCAGGGCCAGGAGGACAGCAAGGATTCGTACTATGGCCCACGATAGACGAATGCAAGATCCCGTCTTCGACTAGGTCTGAACCTTGATTTTGGCTGGTGATCCTCTGAGCCACGAGGTTCGAAGCGCAAATCCAAAAGGTGAGATTGTTAAGATAGGAGCGGGTGTGGTGGCATCCGATCCATCCATCACACGTCGAGGTCGTGCTGGGGTGCCATTTTCACAGCTGGGGGCCGTTCCATCCATCCTCTTAAGTCTGCGGATGTAAAAAGCCTGGCTAATTGCCACTCGCCCCTTTCCCGCCTTCAACTCAAAGCCTCGCCATGAATTCACCTGTAGGTACTCTTATCTAGCCAAACCCAGAATCCCAAAGTGAAAAACACACAGACAGATGCCTGTGGCATGGAGGGGGGGCGGGAGGGAAACGGGACGGGTTGAGTAAAGGGGATCCAACAAACGGTTGGTCTCTTGTGCGGGGTGGTAAGTACATTTAGAGGTAAGAGAATTTCTAGATCGGCAAAAGTATATAAACATTGTTTCTCACGCCACCCAAATAATGAAGAATTGGTATGAAGAAATGGATAAAAAGGGTTTTTCGGATGTATATTGTATGCGGCACGGGACGGGAATGTAACCCTGTCACCCTACCCTGCCCTGTCGAGAGGGGGAGGTTGACAGGTTCTCCGATCCGGAGGCAAAATGAATGATATGCGAGCTGCGTCTTTTATTGATTATTTCTCATTCTTAAGATTGTAATATCTTGTTTAGTAAAGGCCGGGTACTGCCGCACGCGAAGGCTTGCGGGCGTCAGATTGTCGAGCTCGGACCGCATCAGCCGTATCCCTCATAGTCCGAATACATTCCGTCTGCAGATCCAATACACGGCGTACTTCGGGAGACCAAGTAGATTTCGGTGCCTGAATCCAGTTTCTTCCGTTGGTTACAGAGCGCGTTGTCGATGACAGTACATATACGCTTCGTATCTGTCAGAAATAAACGAGATATCATTGTAATTACTATACGAACAACGTAAGATTCAACGATTGTCATGTTATGTATATTCCTGTTGACCGCCTATTCTCTGTTTCTCGAGTTTTCATATAAATTACTATGTGGGGCTTAGAACCTAAAACATAAGAGGCCCATCCCCTGGATAGCCACAGCGCTCTGTCTTCACCACTTATAGTAGCGGCACCCCTCGGCGTCATTTCTAACAGTTTCCATTGCATAACCATTGATGGCGGCAGTGAGGTCCTCCTCGACGTGGAAGCGCGTGAACCACATTTTCTGCCCGAACACTTTAAAAAGTCAAGAATTAGATTGAATGCGAATAATGCGCTGAGAGAGTTAAGATCTGTCCTCGAGGCGATCATTGCCATGGCTGAGTTTTCCTGTCTTGTCGTACGTGTCGACGAGGTAACCTAGTTGATAATAGCCCCAGACTTCAAAGAGTTGAATATAGCTTGTGGTTAATGAGGTATATAGGGCATGTATCACAATCCTTATATCTGATTAAACAGTATAAGGTCCTGGCAACTAATTGACGTGTTTACACTCACAGTCGCGTATAAAACACTAGACGGCTTACAAAACAGGCTGCAGCAGTTGTGGTTGCCTTGTAGAGGACTATGGACGCAGGGCATAGACACCAATGAACACTGTGATGACAGTGAAACAGGTCAAGGAGACGGGTTTACTATTCTGTAATTCGAGAGAAGGTGGCCCTTCATATCCACCCAAGAGACACTACGTCGGATCGGAAGACTGCTGACAGGTTTTAAGAGAGCAAATATCTAGATGTGGCACAGCCGAATCGGTGCATCCATTACTCCTGCTGCTTAACGCCCTCATCCCATAGGACGTTATCGCTGCTGCGGCGATCCTTCATACCCTCCTGCCAAGGAACAATATTCCCAGCGCGCTTATTCTGCTGCTTGACACCCTCATCCCATAGAACGTTGTCGGTGCTGCGGCGATCCTTAACACCCTCCCTCCAGGGAACGATGTTCTCAGCACGCTTCTGTTGCTGCTTGACACCCTCGTCCCATAGAACGTTGTCAGTGCTGCGGCGATCCTTAACACCCTCCTTCCAGGGAACGATGTTCTCAGCACGCTTCTGCTGCTGTTTGACACCTTCGGACCATAGCACATCATCAGTGCTGCGGCGATCCTTGACGCCTTCCTGCCAAGGGATGATGTTCTCAGATCGCTTCTGGTTCTGGACACCTTCCCTCCATAGTTCAGTACTGCGACGGCCCTTAACACCCTCCTTCCAAGGGACGATGTTCTCAGCACGCTTCTGCTGCTGCTTGACGCCCTCGGACCATAGCACATCATCAGTGCTGCGGCGGTCCTTGACGCCTTCTTGCCAAGGGACGATATTCTCAGAGCGCTTCTCCTGGCTCTTAACGCCTTCTTGCCAGAGGGTGTTATCGGTGCTGCGTTGGTTCTTAACGCCTTCGGACCACGGCACAGCATTCAGTGCACGTTCGTGCTCGTGGTGTTCTATCGATTGGGTTTGGGCTTGGTTAGCGATGCCATCCTTATGAGGGGAATACTGGTTCCTGAGTTCGTACCTCCTGTGGGAAGAGACAAGCCGCCGATAGCCAGCAGGGCCATAGTGACGAAGAGTTGGGAGATCTGCATAGTGATTACGGGCGCTCTGCGATACTGGGACCGATCCTGTGCAAAGTAGAGTATAATGCTTGCTCGATGTGCAAGAGCTGGTGTGTAAGAGGTAGTTGATGATGTGGAATGATGTCGTATGTTGAACAGGGTGAGGCTTCACCCCTTTTATGTTCAGTCTCGAGGGGTTCGAATGTCGTTCCAATTCCTGAACACCCTGTATCCAGAGCTTGGCCCGAATGTCTCCAGAGTAGCATTCCCCCGAGCACTGTCCTCGGACTTCATCCGCACGAGTGACTGACGTGGCTCTATCATGACGAAGGCCCTCTGAGCGATGAGTCGCCGTTATGCAGAAGCGATCTGACTGAAGCTAACTGGTCTGGTGCGTTGGCTATCGTGGGGCAGCAGGCCATAGCCTATTCCGCACTGTAGCCATACGATCGATCATGTCGCCACCGTCAAGTGTAGCCGAGCACGTTTGGCTAAAAACCACATCAACCTGAGGCCGTCGAGCCTCTACAGCTTCTCACATCGTGTAGCAAGCCGCTGTCTGCCTTTGGTCGTGTGGATCAAGTAGCCTAAACCATCACCTTGGCTTGAGATACTCGGACACCGACGACAATGTCACCTCTGAGAATGACACCTTCCGCAAACGAAAACACGTCGGAGATCTAGATCTCATGATGGAGCTATGGTTTATGGTGAGATACCTGTAGTTGGTTGAGTGATCATATAAGTCGCCGAGAGGGTTACGAGAGTTGCGAGGGTGTGTCGATAGAGAGCAACAAGAGAGAGAGGTTCCGGTACATGGGCTGACACAATCCGAATATAATTGTAATTAAGGTTCGGAGAACCAGGGCTCGTATGGGTTAGTCCAGGCAGTGAACGTGTGTTGGTTTGCGTTTTGCGGCTGAAATAAGGACATGACGGGCGCAAGGGCTCTGCGAGTTGATGTTGGGAGGCTTGCATGTGTGTGAAAGTGGCAGAAGGTGTAGGACGCCTCCCTATGTAGCCAAGAAATCGGTACGTATAATCACGCATGGCTCGCTTCAAGGCGGTATCGGGAGCTTTGTCTTTGGGATGTCTATCTTCAACCATCATGCTCCCCTCAAGGTTCTCAAGACTCTGAACTTGAAACTATCTTTGCCTCTCTGATGCTCTCCCTACAACACCCTATTCTCTCAACCGCCAACGTCAACGATGGCATCGTACGCGGAGCTAAAGAACATTGAAGAGCAGAAGGTAGAGCGAAGGAGCTTGGCACAGGAGGATGGAGAGAGCGAGAGTAGCTTTCTCATCAGTACCACGGCACGATGGGGTGGCATGTCTCGCTGGAACGTGTGGGCGACGCGGTTCCAGAGGCATTGGCCAATTATCGTAGCCCACTTGGCCCTTCTCTCCATCAATCTCCTCGTCGTCACTCTATATGCGACCAAAGGGTCTTTTGCGCCGCCATGTGAGATGGAGCCGATCATAGGGCAAAGTAAGTGGACGCAGAGACAAGCGATGCGTTGTTCCTTCGCTGTGCTGACGACGAGTTATAGACCCCCTCAAAGATAGAATTATGTATCAACCGCATCGCTTTGAGCTGCTTGCTATATACACGTCCAATGGTTCTGTTAACGAGCATAAACCTACTCATTTTACCGGGACGCCCCGACCCGAGCTAGAGGACGCGTGGGATCATCTGATGGGCCGTAAGCTGTTTCTACATTCTTCTCGACACCGCCTACGAGGATGGCTCTATTGAAAGAAGGTCTAACATGGATTTCGAGCAGACTCGGAGGTGCGAGTCAGCAAAGAAGAACTCGGGGGGTTCAAAAACGACGATAGCATCATCGAGCTGACAGATGGGAGCGGCTACTACGTCACTATATCGGCATTCCACGGCTTGCACTGTGTTAGGAGACTGCACAAATACATCTGGGCAGACCACTACTACCCCGATCTCTCGGACCACGATGCCTTCTTCCTCAAGAGGCACGCAGGTGAGAAAAGCAGCTGTGCTTATTGCATCAAACAGATAGACAGGAACATTAACTTACGACATTTTTCTCAGAACACTGCCTCGACTGGCTCCGGCAATACGTCCAATGTCACGCTGACCCGACATTCATCCCTATCCACTGGACAAACAAGTAAGTAACGCCTACTGGATATCGGCGCGTCGAGCGTGCAAAGCTGACGAAATTAATCAAAGCGACGACGTGCCAGTGTCCAAGGATACAGGTAACCGAATGTGTGTGAAGTGGGAGCCTTTCGAGGCCTGGATGGCTGAGCATTCGTTCAACCCCTCGACGCCTGGCCTGTTGGTTCATCCGTTGTTTGGGGTTCCCGCATCGATTAGGAATGGCGGGGAGAAGGTTGCGTTGGGAGTGCATGAGCTGGGAACCGGGGGGCTATTGCACGCCGATGGTCGGAAACAAGATACCAACTTTAACGACGAACCTGCCGCGTAGTGCCTTCCGCACTCTAGAGCGGTTGCCGTAGTATAAAATTCATAACACTAATTAGGTTAGCCCTTTCTAAATTAACTAAACCATAAGCTCATAGCGTCAATCCAACATGATACAAACTCAACACTATGCTCGTACTTTTCCCTAGACATGCATCAGTAGTAGACGCTTCACGCCTACCTTAAGCACCCAGCTCACATGCTTCATGTGCTTCTAGACACCGTCTTTGGTGCGTCTTTATCGATGTATGTCTCTACCCACCCTTCGGGTACGTGGTAGTAGCAATAACACACTATCACCTAACCTTAGCATAGATGTCTAGCTGCATGCATCTACGCAACCAAAGTAAGTAGATGACACGAGCCATGTAACCCTCCCGCTCGCTATACGCTTCCGAGAGAGCAGGGATCAGTGGCGGCGGGGCTTATTTACTTTAAAGACCTCAAAGCTGCATACATACACAGAGATTCTTGGCTATAAGGCACGAGCATCGTCAGCCGCCCTCATCGCAAGCCCCCATTACAACCTTACTGTGACTTATGACAGGCTCTTACCCGACGTTTCTTAAGTAGGCTACTCGACTAAGGCAGAAGGCGACATGTCTAAGCGACCCAGTTCCATACGGCGACATCGCAACACCGCAATACCTGATGTCTTGCGATGGATTTGGAAAGGTATAGCAAGACACAAGGGTATTCCGCTATAACGTCAGCGGTAACAGCAATAAAACCGGAGCCTATCTACCTGGATGTCCGTCTGTAAGTGCTTCAAAGCGGCAGTTATTCCGATAGCGCAACTTGACGAGAGCTTCGCATAATCCTTCACCGACGGTTTACTAGTATTAGGTCAGTTCAAGTAAAAGCCCGAACAGCGGCACCGTGTCGCTGCTGCTGCGGACCATCGAGATAGGTATACAGAGGAAGTAACCATGATCTGCCAAGTTCAGGGGCTGGGGCACAGTGTTTCCGGGTTTCTCCTGACAGGCGCGAGCATCCAAGACAATTCCCCTCAGGGCATCGCCATCTTCTCGTCCTCTCACATGTTTGTTTTGGTACCTCTTACAGAGCTTCCGTCACTTTAAGCTTCGTAGCTCTAGAGCACATTTCTAATATATTCAATCTACCCTCTCCGCTGGCTTAGGGAGACGACAAGAGCAAAGCAATATGGCTTCAGACACGTCACCATTTCTAACGCCGCACGGCGGTAGGGACTCCTCCTCAGAAGAGGAGAACGAATACCCAACCGAGAAAGAAATTCTGAGTATCCGGACACTGGCAGCCCGCCACCACAGGAATCGGCTACTATACCTAACAGCCAACGTCGTGGTCATCCTCTTCGCCATATGGGGCTTCATCGCCTTTGTCCTAGTCATCTCCAACGTCGCGTTTCCCATCTGGCAAGCAACATCACGTCCCAGCGATGTCTACCGCCCCGAGACGCTGCCAGAGGGGCTGAATCGCTGCCTGTGCGGACACACAAAGGAAGAAGCATACTCTTTAGGGTGCATCTACGACTCGATGGCAGCAGCCTGGTTACCGGCAGAGTGTCGCGACGACGAGCTTACAGACAAGTTCGATCATGCCGGGCCGGGACCAGACGGCCAGTGGAGCTACTATCTCGACGAGAATGGCACGATGCCCATCACAAAGGTCGAGATAGCGGAGCTAGGACCCAAGGGGGGATCATTCTGGGCGTCGCAGAACTGGCATGCGGCGCACTGCGCCTTCTACTGGCAGAAGTACAAGCGCATGGGCGAGACAGGCGCCATCATGGAAGCGCGTTTCGATACACTACATCACGTTGAGCACTGCGGGAAACTAGTGCTCAAACCAAGGCCTGATTACTTCTTCCTTATCGAAGTCGAGGTTCGCATGAATGGAAGCTTCGATTCGAAGCCCATGACTGATACCAGGGTTGGCGGGAAGATAGAAACCCCTTTGAATTTACATGATCATAGCCATGAAAACCATGAGAGCCACGAGGAGCACGAGAACCATGAGGGCCACGGGAGCAATCATGACCATATTCATGACGATACCATTATGGGTAATCGCTGATTTATTAGCTAGTGGGAGTTATGTATTTACTCGAATAGATTAAAGTTCGTACATGCATAATTACAATTTTACTTAATTTTGTTCTTGATGCGCGCCCCTCATGTGAAACAGTATGTACCGGAACAACCTCGATACAGAAAACAAGAAGAAGACGACAAATAATCAAGTTTTAGACCTTTCGATCCGGAGAAGCGCAACCCCTGTGTAAGTAGACCTGTACAAGTGGCAATGGAACCTGCATAATAACGCTACCTACTTGGCCAGAAGATGATCCTTGGTGGGAATGGGGATTGCGAGCCCAGTGATAATACAGATTGTATTGACATCTATCGTACGCGCTCCTTCACCGTGACAGAGCTAACCAGACAGACAAATGGACGATGATAGGAACTTCGCTCGCTAAGCGGCATGACAAATAGAGCTCAATAGCGCCAGCGCGTTGGACATGCGCGTGATTGACAAATTCTTTCGTAATCCTGACGGGATTTTCCGTGATGAGGGTTTTGGAATGGCTTCACTAATGATTCCTACCGAAGACTCTGCTTAGGTGCCTAAGATGCCAAGCTAGACAAATCGGCTAGAGGAAGCAATGAGGAACGAAGTACCCAAGTTAAACGAAGCAGTTAAGCTCCTAATGTTTAGCTTGTTCGGAGAGCGATACAATTAACCTTTGCAGTAGTCTAGGAATACTAATACTTTAAAAAGAGGGCACGAATGTGATCAATCGCGATCGCCATTGGACTAGTGTCCGTCTGGGCCTGTTTAGGCTCGTCGCTAGCGCCAACTCTATGCAATTGTGGAGAAACAAATGGGGCGGCGCCTCCCGCTCGGGTTCTAGACTTCTTACCGTTCCTATGCTGTGTACCGGGTAAGGTTCTTACTCCTGTGTTACTGCAAGGCGTCATGTGATAAGCACCTTGCTTACCTCCTAATTAGGGTGTTATAGGGAAGGGAACGGAGGGGGTAAACTAATAAGACGGCCCCATAGATCTCCGAATGCTAGAAACGACCCTGGAACGTGACCAGTTGAAACGTCGCCACGAGGGCAGCAAGGTTCTTGGCGATCCAAAATCTGGGGAAATAGTGGAGAGGAATACACCCGCACGCTTACTAAGTTCAGCATTGCTGCTATAATATGTACAAGTAAGGAGTTATTCCTGCAATTGACCAACGACAATGTCCCTGCGCAGTCCTTTTTGCGCTTCACAATTGGTGCTCGTTTGACCCATCGGTGGACCCTTGCCAAGAATAAGAGAGACGCGGGAAGGGGGTGTGCGAGTCGAAAAAAGAAAACGACAACCGCCAGGACATTGAAAGTATCGATACATCCTCAACTCTTTTCTGTCTCATCTCATCTCACCTCATCTCATCTATATGCAAATCGCGATTGCAACCTCAGCCGCCGTACTAGACCTCTCCTGCCATTATCCCATCTAATGTCGGTCTGTCTGAGCCTATCATCATGCCCTCGTACGTTCGTAGCAGATGATGTTTCACTCAGTAGGCTATCTATCTAGGTTAGCCTAATCCATTGACCACCATAGCCTACCAATACATAGGATCTCACCAAGGTATATCGTGCCCGATTAACATTTCTTCGCTCTCCGACAACGTGCATGCAGCATCCGTTTCGGGCTTCTCTGGGGAATCTAGATCCGGAAGCGCATGGCGTCAAAAGATGATTTGTATCTAGAGTAGAGATGTGAAATCTGACCAGATATATCTCGTTCTTTTACGAATGGATGAGCAAGCAAGCATTCTCACCGCTGCTTGCTGTTCATGAGCCTTCGTCTTGGCGTATCTGCTGACGCCGTGTCGTGCGGTGCTGTGTTGACTCGAGTTACGGCATATGGGCGACGAGATCTCACTGCTCCGATCTTCGGGTATCTTGACGGTCGCCCGTTCAGATTCTTGACTCTCAAATTTGCTTTCCTTCACTACTTCCCTACTTATCTTCATCACTTACTACCTACTCTTTCTTCTAGTCAAGGAGGAAGCAACAACTACCTACATAATGGCCCCAGCGTTTGCATCCTGGAAGAGCCTCAGCTCGCGCTGGCCACCGTCGTCGAGCAGGACCGAGTACATCTCCCTCCCCGATGACGACAGCGAGAAGGGAGAGGCAGTAGCAGACGCCAGCACCACTGTCCCTCTCCCACTCCGCCTACGCCTACATCAACGCCTTCTCCAGCAACGCCAACGCCATCGCTATCGCCATCTACCCACACTATGGCAACTCCTCACCCTCATCTCGCTCATCGCTTTGTTTGTCATGAGCACGCTGTACATCCGTCTCGTCTCCTCCTTAGCGCCTCCGCCGCGTCTAAGCTGCGGCCACACCTTCGCCGAAGCGACGGCCGCGAACTGCGAATTCGACCAGCTGATCAAAGCCTGGCTGCCTCCCGCGTGTCCGCGCTACGGGCTCGAGGAGTACCTTGAAGCGGGCTATACCTCCACGTCCCTCAACAAGAGCCTCGATGCCAGCGGCGACGGGCAGTGGCCGTACTGGCACGACAGGGAGAAGACGCAGCCGATGACGATCCAGGGCCTCTCGGGGATAGCTGCCGACTGGGAGGTCGGCGAGAAGTATTGGACTACGGGAAGGGAGCACGTCACGCACTGCACGTGGATGCTAATTCGCATGGCCTATGTGTACAACACACCTGGCCAGCGACGTGATCTCCTCGTCTCCAATTTTCCGCACGCGAAGCATTGCGCGCTTTTCATGCTAGATCGCGCGCTCGAGGGCCCTGATGTTGATGCCGTTAGGACTATAGGAAACGTTGTTTTTGGATCTTGCTAGGTACCTAACCTAGTCTAGTCCAGGCAGGTAGTCTAGGTGGTTGGGTACGCCCTATGATCGCTTGCTTTGAGAGATAAACGTACCCTGCTATGAATCTGTCTGAGTGGTTATCAATATGATGGCAATTGGGCAATGGAACGTGAATATTTACTTGCTCTTTATATATACACCTGGCCTAATATGTGTCTCCAGATATAGGAGTCGATAACTTATCGTGAAAAAGAAAAGCATACATTGGTCCCCAACATGGCTGTCGGGTGGTACACGAGGACTGGGTACTCACCTCATTGTCTTTAGCCAACACGCTACAACCAGTGACATCGCCAATCTCTCGTCCTCCCTCTCCCCTCAACCTCCCATCATATACTTAAGCATACCACGCATGCTAAGTATACATAAGACCCTCAACTCTCGCACTTCTGCCTCTTCAGGCACATATACGAGGTAACGAGTAAAAATATGAACCCAAAGAAGCTTAGAGAGGCAGGCAGATAGTATCCATCTAACAAGCTGTATTGAGCGGGACACCGATGAAAATAGATGCTTGTCTGGAGCGGCATCGCGACGGCCCATGGAGAAGCTAGATAGCCCACGTTGGCTTTAAGGACAGGTAAGTGTTGGTCATCAAGCAAGCAAGCAAGCAGAACTGAAGACTGTCATGTTGTAGCGAATAATTATTGTCGGCCAGATAAACTAACTAGGTTAGGTATGTATGCTCGGGGCCAAAGCTATAAACATGCTAGGGCATTTGCCGTACAGTTGTAGTATCCTGATTCTAACAAGAATGTTACAGTCTAAAACCAAGCCGAAAGCGAACCAACCAATATTGTGCAAACGTCAAAACAAACCAACGAGAACAGCCACCAACACCTTACCATTTTGATCCGTCCCATAGCCTTGATGGGACTTAACGCCAAACCATATCCTCTCTCCCATGAACTGTGTGAAAGTCAACGCCTAACAATATCAATCCCTCCCTGACCTGTATGCGGTCAACCCCTCAGAGATGGCCCAAATCAAATTCGCCAAAAAACCCTCCGTTGAGCAGCATTGCCGCGATTCGGCGCCGTTGCGTCGGCATCTTGGTTTCGTCGTAGCACATGGGGTCAAGCCCTAACGCTAAGCACATGGCGTTGGTGACGACGAACATTCCACAATCCCACGCGTTGTGTTGCCTCGGTGCAGGCACATGTTCCGTGTGCCACTGTTCTGCCACATATCTGCTGCCAAGGAAGACACGGAGCCACTCTCGTGCTTGGTTGAGGTGTCTCTGGCTAGCACCGTTGTACGAGTCAATATAGGCCAGCGACTTTCGACTCGGCCGAATGACAAGCAGTGTCCAATGATTACCCGAGTTGACGGGGATGAGGACCGTGTCGACCTCGTCGAAGTTCTGTGGCGTCATATTCCACTGCCGCTGGAACAACCGAGGGTATAATTTCTTGTTGTCACCGCAAAAGGTCGTCCAATTCAAAGACGACATAGCGACGCACTTTGGAGCGTCTTGCTTGGGCTTGACGCCGGCCTTCTCGTTAACGTAGGCGCTCAGGCAACAAAGGGTAGCGTGGACACAATCATCGTTGAGCCAGGCCGTTTCCGGCACCAGTTTCGCAAAGTCCCTTGCCTCGAGCTTCACAGCAGCTGGATGCACAGAGGGGTCAAACTTGCCATTGAAAGGCGCCTCGGTGGCCCGAGCTACCCACTGTTGTGAAGCCTCGGGGATTAAAGCCGACCTAGGTCGGCGCAAACCAAGTTTCTTTAGCTGTTCATTCTGCGCTCTATCCTGTTGAGCACGAAGTTTCTCCATTTCCGCCCGCTTGATCTGCTTCTCCTTACGAGCATCACAAGTCAAGCGCTGACCCTCCAAACCAGGCAAAGAGTATTTAAAATCTTGAGCAAAGAATTTCAGTGTGTCCTTGCTAGGCTGAGGATGGTTCTCAATGACCGGCTTCACGGGGATCGTGGCCGCAGAGGGTGTGGCAGGTGGAGCCATGGACATCCTCGGCGCCGCAAAGTTCCTGGCCGAGTTCCTCGAGATCATGTTAATCGCTCTGATTGCGGCGGCTGCGGTCGGGGAAGTTGTGGCTGGCCTGCACTCGACGTGAATAGGCTCGGAGGGGTCTACTGCCAAGATAGCTTCCGGCTGATTCAAAGCTATGGGTGTAGGCCCCTCCGATCTAAACTGTGAGCGCTGCTCATCGTTCTCCTCGGTTCCGACGTCCTGAGCCAAGATAGCCTCCGGCTGGTTCAAAGCTATGGGTTCAGGAGAGTCGAGATCCATGGGACTACCGATGTCCGGCGCGTCGGGCATCGGCGTATCTTCTATGCTATCGCTATCAGACTCGACAACAAGATCAGCCGAGAAATGACCAGCATGATTAAAGTCAGGGCCAGGTCCAGTGGGACTGGTGTGTTCAGCATTTCGTAGCGGTATAATTTGAGGCGCAGGTCGTAAGGGCAATTGTCGGGGGGTCAAGTTGCCCCATTGGCCCATAATACCACCACGCCTATAGGATTGGGGTGTTGAGTGCGACCATCGTCCCCTTCTTGCATTTTCTTGAATTCTTGTAGGGTCGAATGGGCCGGAAGCACGTCTGATGTTTTCGCTGGGCTGCAAATTCGGAACGAATCTGGGTCGCTTCGGGGAAGGAGAACCATCAGGCTCCCCAGCCGCCTCTGGCGTGGGTGCCGGCGGGGTGGCTGCGTCGGGATGTGGCTGTTGTCGCCATATCTTATTGATACTGGACGTCAATCCGGTATGAATACCTGACGCTAATCCGGAGAAGAAGCCGATTATCTGCATGATCCAAGATCTCGGAGAGTCCGGGGGGGCAACGGAATTTTCTTCATCAGAGTCAATAATGGGTAACGGCCAATGGCCTGGAGGGAGATAAGAGGCTTCGGTGACGGTAACGGGAGATGATAATTCGGATTCGGGGGTAGTAGGAGCTGTCCAACGTGAGTCCACATCTGCCTCCTAGGCAGGTTCGACATCGACCAACTAGAGAAGTGACGAGCGCTGTTAGTAGAATACTACCGATCAAAAACAGTAAACGCTTACTGGAACAGGGCAGTCCGGGACAAAATGGCACGTCGGGTCAACCTCGTTAATGGATGAAGCAGGGCGCTTTGTGCGCAGAGAGCACGGTGAAGGAGTTGGAGTCTGGTCGGGCCGCACTGGATGATGGTTATCGGGTAACTGTATATACACCCGTTTCGGGACTCTGGTGGGTGCAACTTCGTGCTGCCCCCGGGCGGCAGGGAAGCAAGATCGTCGAGTGCGTGCAACGGGAATATTGATCGGTCTAATTCTCAAGTTCTGACCGACTTCGTCACGATTCAAGTTGGCGATCTCCGGGGCCGCAATATTTGCGTGGCCGAGTTGGATTTGACGCCTAAGGCGACAGGCGGAGCAATGTAAGTAATGGGTTTGTCTGTTTGTATCATGGAAAGCCATGGTCAACAAAGGTGCCTATATCTAGTGGGCAAGAACGAGAGCTTTGTATTCGAGTTGTACTATCAGAAAGTACGCGATTGTGGATTATTTCTTTCAGTTGCTCTTGGAGCGTGAAAACGAGTTGGGGTTGCAATTGCAAATTTAGAACGTTCCAACAGATTGAAGATGGAAGAAGGCAGATTGCTGATAGAAGTTGGATGGGAGAAATGAGAAGAGGAGGAAGTAGGTAGAGACTGACGTGTTCTTTGTTTTGGGCAGAGGGGCAGCGCGTTTGACAGGAAAGCGCGCGACCAGCAAGAGAGACTTTTGGCAGGGACCGGGAAGACGTAACAACGGTGGAATTACACTTTACGCGTAGGTAGAAGATGCATCACTAAACTTACCTACGTTATTAGGTAAACATAGATAGGTAACTTTAAAGCATCTGGCGGGCGCTATATTGGGGCAGGCACATGTTTTTTTGTAAGAAGCTTGGACCCTGCAAGTGCTTCAGTATTGTCTACGGTGGTGGGATGAAGCTTTGGAGATGGTAGGATACGGTCATTTTCTGGTGGTTTATCACTGTTTGCACGTTGGGGTACATGTCTTTGGGCGCGCACGGGCCTTTTCGTAGCAAAGTACCTACATAGTACATTAGGTAGGAGCATGCGGGCCACCCCCACCTAGTGCTGTACCTGGCTAGGTCAGGTATTATAGCAAAAGCACCCAAGAAGTTGTTGCTTTGGTCAAACACTACTGTTTATACCTACACCTATGGTAAGATACTACTTACACCAGATCTTCATTGCATGATGCATGTGAAAACGCCCGCTACCTTGCCTACTAGTAGTACTATTTACGCTGCATGCTGGGTATATCACCATATCTTCTGCCCTATATCCACCGCAACCATTTACTTGACTGCTATTAATACTTAGATAGGTGCCTAGTTAAGAACATGTGCTATTATTTGTATACTTCAAGCTTTCATCTACCCTGTTAGCAGTAACCTTACATCCTTTTGACCCTGGTTGGCGATCACGGTCCCTTAGGCGCAAGTCATGAGGCACATGCTCAGTCCTTGCGGATTGAGTTTAGATATTCTGGAACACCAACAGCAGGCATCATAAGGATACTGCGTCACCTCTCCTTCTTAATGTGGCGTGGGGGGAACCTCGACCTTTTCCAAATTCCTCTATGAAGCTTTAAATTTCATGTGCTTATGTTTTGATTACGTAGGTGCTTGGTTATTCCCTAGCTACCGACTACTTTCTGAAGTATACTATCCCTTTGGCAACGATGGTAAATGGGCAGAGCCGAGCCATCAAGTCAAGTGGCACGACGCATGCCTCTTCCTGCCTCGCAAACCCAAAGTAGAGCAACACAATATAGACCAGGGTCTGTCATTGATTTACTCATATTACCGTAGGTACGCATTGTAAAATTTAGACCACGGACATTTCTGCCTACAGAGCCACCTACAATTGACTCACTCGGCTTTCGTAACTGTCCACCTCTATGTAAGGCCGTCTGCCTCCTATGTAGGGACGGGCCTTCTGATTACGAAGAACGCCGTACCGATAAACCAGAAGGGAACAGAGAAGAGATAAAGAGTGGCCGCAAAGAGGGACGGACATAAACCTAAATATCAACGAGAACTTTATTATAAGCTTCTATCCGTAAAGTCTATCTGTCTAGAACTTAAGGCTTAAAAGCCAAAGTCGACCTTCTTTACGCACCAGAAGCATAAAAAGTGGCCTGAGCTCGGAATGTTGAGTGCTTGTTGCGGTATGTCTCCCTACCTAGTTCTATAGCGCGTTGCGTTGCCCCCAGGTCGCGTCATCTCAGTCTCGATGATAAGATCGCGTCTTTTCATTTGGGTTTGGACGTTGAGCTACATGTTAAACTCCAGGTAGATTAGTAAACTTGCATTGCGTAATACCACGCATCTGCTTTGCCGCCAATGTGCGATCTGCGGTCTGTGCGTTGGTAGAAAATTCAGTTGATACTGCGCCTCTAAAGTAAACAAGTTTAATTCTCAACCAGTCTTAGAATAGTGTTACCATACCTACGGCCTACACGAGATATGTAGGTGATAACTAACGGGCAGACGCAACTTGTTGGCATAAATTGTAAGGTAGTAGTTTCTAAACACACAGCTTTTTAGTTCGCTGGCTACACTACTATAGGACTGGAACTTACTCGTACTATGTAAAGTCTAATTATATTCAAGACATATCTCTATAAGGGCTATACAAGAATTTGAACGTTCATGTACCAAGCCCTTATGCAAGAAGTCTATTGAGGGCCACCACCCACCGACATTCACATCAGTCGGAACCGTTCAGTCGCAGGCCGCTTAATTCCATTCGATATAGATAAGGGGCGTAGTATAGACCGCCCAGTCCTCCAACTGGTCGTTCTTCGTATGGGTAAGGTAAATGTTGTTAGTCTTGACACCCGCGTCATTGAAACCGGGGTGGGCTTGGAGAGAGTAGGCTCCGAGAGGGTAGGTGCCTGTCTGGCCTGAGTAGAAGTTGACCGACTCCTCCCACGGGCCAGTGATGGAATTAGCCGTGGTGATGAAGAAATCAGCGGAAACGCTGAGGCCAGCCTTCATTGTGGAGCAGAGAGTCAGTGACGACATTCCTTTCATTATCCATAGGAAATGGTGGCGTGATGGATGCAAAACGTACCTGGCCGATCCACACCCACTTATTCCAGATCTGGGAGAAGTAGTAGGTTCCCTGTCCACCAGCGCTGACATTGGGAATGATCACGCCGGTATCATTCAGACCCGGCATGGTGGATGTCCATGCACCATTAACCCAGAACTCGTACTTAGAAGTGTCCTCGACCGAGTCCACGGGAACCTTGGCCAAAGCAATATGGCCGTTGGATGGCTTGCCAAACAGGTAGGCGACGCCGTCCTTGGCTACACTGCCGTACGTACCGTACGGAATGGAGTTATGGGGCCAGAAGTTCTCGTTTACCACAGTTGTCGTGGGCAAAGCATTCCGGTCAGGATTGCTGATGTCGTACGTCATCTTGTATAGACTAGTGGCCGGGTCTGGATCATCTGTACTAAAGCTAAACAGAGTTCCTTGTTAACAATCCGCTCGGATGGAGTAGACTTGTGGCACCAGTTCACTTACTGCACAACTGTTAGTACAAAACACAATGCATGTTCCTGGAAATCGGGCTGCGTACCTCTGGGAAGATGTGTGCTTTGGTGATCCATGTGTACATGGTAACGACATTGTTCACGCTGGACGTGACCAATGGGGGGCTATCGGGCCAGATAGCGTAACGGCTACCATCAGGGCAGGCTCCGGCAGTGTTGTCATTGCATTCCCCATCCACGTAAGGGAAAAAAGGGGTCTGGCTATTACCACCGCCGTACATTAGTAAGTCAGGGGTGCCATCCGCCTTGAAGTTGGACCAGCTAGCAGAGGAAGACCATATAGGGAACACGGGGCGGCCCGTGTCATCGTAGGGCTGGCTGTCACGACATGTCCAAAAGGCACGGTCGCCGATCCGGACTGATCCGCAAGAGTCCCGGTTGATCGCCGGGTCGGCAAGGACCCCTAGGAGAGTAGCCTTCTTCACCGTGGGCGTGAACGCCCTCTTGGGGAGCACAGTAGACGAAGCATCCCCGAGAAGCAAAGAGCCAAAGACAAGAGAAGCTAACCAAGTCATATTGACCAGCTATCAGCACAGACACACTTAAAAGCAAGACCTAGGAAAGACGACTACTACTCACCAGAACTTCAGAAGGTGTCGCGAAGCCTAGTTTATATTCACAATACTCAACTCTCGTTGTGCGAGCGAGCATCGATACACTCGCCAACGCACTCCGGAGATCCTCCCAGGCTACCTACCTCTTTGGGATGGCGGAGTTATCAGCAGATGGGCTGAGGCGGGCGCTTACCCGACTTTGGCAACTGATTGTCAGCATATCGAGAGCCTCTCGAAACAATTGCGAGGTACCTAAGGCCTAATGAGTATTTTTCGAACAGGGGACCAACACATTATAGGAGAAGAGAGTGTAATGAACCTGGACCACGTTTCACAGCATGAGATTGTTTACCCAGTTGTTGAACTGGGCGCATATGCTTATTTCGGTTGCTCGGTTGATATCGGTTCAGCGCGTCTCGGGACTCGAAAGGGTTCGCTTGAGCTAACATCTGCTATTGAAGTTGACATCACAGAGGACACGTGCCAACGTCCACCGACACGGACGACTTAGTTAATTAACACTGGAAGAAGCAAGTCACTCTAGAGAATCTAAATGAGGAAGTCTTTCGCACCCTGTAAGAAGTGTTTACTACTAGTAGTTTGTAAATTGGCCGGGGTCATCAGTAGTGATCCTACGTGCTGGGGAGGTCAGCAGGTAATATTGCCATACGAGACGAAGTAGATGAGGTTAATGCTTCGAGTATCATCAAGCTAGGCTTAGCTTCCCCAGAAGAATAAGACCGAGTAAACCCCAGTTGGATAATTTGTTGTTTCGCTCTAGAAGTTGCAGCCTGCCGATAATCACGGAGTCGCAAAGTCGTATGAAGATTTGATTGCCGTTCTAGACGTAGGCCCTACCTACTATATTTGAAAATTATATGGGGGGTGGGAGAGATCATATCAATAGGCCGCCAAGGGAGCGAGTAATAGATATGGTAACTACTTAGCTATCTACCTAAGTAGACAATGGATACATGTGTGAAAGATATATACACAGCACATGGCACTGCGCGTATGAGTTCAGAATGTTCGTTGATCGTGGATATCTTGATAGCAAATCCTTCATGAACAATCTGATCAGCAGTCTACACCTACAGTATATAGTACAGCAGTAAGGGGCGGACGATCCCAAAAATAGCTGCGTAGGGTGGGGGTGGTGCACTGCAGTACATAGTATGTACATAGTAGGGAATCACGTTCATGCAACTTCTTCTAACGCTATTCTGATTGGTCGAATAACCCTCTAAATTACCTCGTAAATGGGTTTTCCTATCCCAAATCGGAATGGGCTCGCAACCTGAGCCACGCCGCTTTTAGCCTGAGCCTGAGCCCTGTCCTGAGCAAGATCCACCTTTCATAACCTAACATAAACATAAAAATCTGCATAATTTACAACTCTACTCGTTACGGTATTACTATTACTTCCGTGGCTACTACCGTATTACTGTGCTTACACAAAAATATAAAACGGATTGTTAGACAATAAGGGACACAACAGGCATAGGCTGCACCCAATCAAAGCCATGCATGCTACATGTAAATAGCCTCATTTTACAAACTCTTATTGAGCCCCTTTTATCTATAGATTTGTAGCAAATTAATTAGTTAACTGCAAGAGCTTTGTTTTCAAAGTAAGGCTTTGCAACTCAGCAGTAATAAAGCTTTAAGTTCTTAAACAAGAGCCAGCAGTCCATTGCCAGCTGGTCATTGTCTTGGTTATGTTGATTCCCTAGGAAGTTACCCCCTAGGTAGTCCCCCAGACCTAACCCAAGCCAGGTCAATAGCAACACAGTAAGCATCTGCAAAGGACTTGTTTTCAAAGTGACGCCTTTGCAACTGCCTCGATTGTTCATAGTCTCCTGACCTCTGCGAACTGTTGACCAACATACAGATGACCAACCTATTACGTATCGCATTCATCGCTTCCTTTCGAAGATATCCGACGCAACCTTTGAGCTATTCAAATTCTAACACCTCTCACCGTCTCCGCCTCCTCTGGAGGAATTACGTAGTAGTTCGGGGCGCAGACGCGTTGTCACTGCGCGTTGTCACTGCGCGTTGTCACTGCGCGTAGAATAATATAGGGCAGACCTGAAACCGATAGCCGCAGTGCCGCGACCTAGCCCCTCACATCTCCTGAGTGATGTGTAGTTTTGGCTTTGTGATTTGTCGCTTGAGGTCTGTAAGAGGCAAGCGGCTTCCTAGGAAGTCATCTGTGAGCGAAGGGGGTGATATGGGCTACAGATGTTGACCTGAAGGAGGCAACCGGCTTCCTAGGAAGTCATCTGTAAGCGAAGGGGGCGATACGGGCTACAGATCGTTGACCTGAAGGATGCAACCGGCTTCCTAGGAAGTTTGTCTGTGAGCAAGGGCAACGATAGGGTAAGAGCAAACGTGTTAGTTTTAGGATTACTCTGAAGCCATCTAGCCGCTCAGGGGGCAATAGGGGCTACAGATTGTTGACCTGAAGGAAGCAACCGGCTTCCTAGGAAGTCATCTGTGAGCGAAGGGGGTGATATGGGCTACAGACTGTTGACCTGAAGGATGCAACCGGCTTCCTAGGAAGTTATCTGTAAGTGAAGGGGATGATATTGGCTACAGATTGTTGACCTGAAGGATGCAACCGGCTTCCTAGGAAGTTATCTGTGAGCGAAGGGGGTGATATGGGCTACAGACTGTTGACCTGAAGGATGCAACCGGCTTCCTAGGAAGTTTGTCTGTGAGCAAGGGCAACGATAGGGTAAGAGCGAACGTGTTAGTTTCAGTATCACTCTAAAGCCATCTAGCCGCTCAGGGGGCATTAGGGGCTACAGATTGTTGACCTAAAGGATGCAACTGGCTCCTTAGGGACTTAGTCGATATGCGTTAGCCAAGGACAACATGCATCACAAGCAAGGAAGATGCTCGGGGGGGTAGGCTGGACGATGGGAGGCCTCGGTATGATTCAGGGGGTACCGGCATAAACTGTCATGATTTGTTCAAGTATCCTAGGTGATCTACTAGTACATGCTGGTTCACAGGACGAAAAAAAGGCTCAGAGGTACGCAGTATTCTCTACTGTGGTGGTAGTTTAAGTATATTTAAAGGGTATCTGCCGCCCTCTTCATCCGTCTCATCTACACTTCCCCAACCCTTATCACCTTTTACCTGAACCCTCGAAGTTTTGAACAAACCCTGATTTTGTCCCTTGCCAGAGCCCAAATCGCTGTCCACCATATCTCCTTCCGTCCGCCATGCCTCCTTCCATCATGTCTCCCCCTACCACGTCTTCAAATCGAGAGCCGAAATGGGCACTTCAGCAGGTGGTATTCATCCGGTATTTGACGGAACGTATTCTATATGAAGGGGAAGTCACCGTAAGAAGAATGGAATGGTTCCTGGGAGCTCTTTGGCCTGAGGGTTTATCGAAAGGCTTATACCAGCTGCTTGATGTCGAATCCCCTTCTCTAATCGACGAGGCTACAAGCGGTCTGGTTACCTGTGAAGCAGAGAGGAAGGCCGAGATTTGCTACCAGTTTGCCAACCGAGTCCACGACACGGACTGCATCACCCCTGTCATATTGAAAGGGTTACTAATAGCTCTTTGTGGCTCAGTCAACGTCTCAGAGGCGAGGCATGAGCCGCACCTACGGTGGACGGTACGTCAGGCCCACGATATTATCCACCTCAGCCATCAGATCCAACTCGAGAAAGGCGTCACGCAAGGAACAGTGGACTGGTTCGTTCGCGCCATTTGGCCAAACAGTGCTTCCAAAGCCGTGACTGGGCTCCACTCTGCTCTTTCCGTCAGTAGCGTCGATGAAAGCTTAGTTAGTCCTGCGATTCGGGGCATATTCGTCGGGCGGGTATTAGAGGCTACGGAAATCAATGATTATATCTTGGACTGGCTGTATAGGGCTTTGTTCCGTACAGCAAGCGAGAGATCCCCTTGTGTTGACGGCAAAGGCCCGTTTAGCGATGATGAAGATATCCCAGACACAATTAGATTTGTCTTGTGGAAGCGGCACAGCTGACACCGACAAGGAAAACGTGCCATCATCACAAACTCCTGCTAGCCTCGAAATCCGGGGTTCAGGTAGTACGACCCCGGATGGTAGGAGTCTCGACTATCCCGGCGGATCGGCGATTGAAGAGAGAAGCCAGCTCGAAGAGGCGGCTGAATCTCTGCTACACCTCTCTCGAAATGATTCACCAGCCGCAGCTAACCATTCTATGGACGCTGGCCACAGTAAGAGCAGGCATTACGACGGCCCGGCGCCGCTTGCAAAGCCGGACAAGGGAGGCAGTGGCTTCGAATTCACTTGTATAAATGGTGTCGAGGGGTAAGCTCTCACGATAAGTGGTTTGACCGATCTGGACTTAGCTAATCAGCATCAGTTCCACTGAATTCCAAGGCGTGCCGGCTAAGAGTCGCCGAGTCGAGGGGAATAATAGCCCGCGCAAGCGAGTAAAGAGACCAAGTGACCTAATTTTCACTATCCGTGCTGTTCGAAAAGGAGGTAACGTGGATGAAGCATCGAACTGTGACAGCGGAATTGGCGTTGAGTACGACATCGTGCCTATACAGGAGGCGTTTCCAGAGTGACGTGGATGGCGATCAAGAATTTATTCTCGAATTTTTGGTAGCTTGGTCGTTTATCATGAACTCCTCTAGCTCATGCCGCACCCGCCAGATCCTATCGGTTGTTATAAACTAATATTATTACGGCCTGTGGCATGGGCCTGGCGGAAGGATGAGAACACCTGGGACGTGAGTTGTGGCTAGTGAGGATTGGCTGCGATGATGAGCCCACAACGAGGCGTCCAGATCACGCGACGGGATCACCTTGTGATCCTTGGGAAAGGAAAGGCTCACGATGAGACGGGTAAGCCAACAAGTATTACTGAAGGAAGGGATTACCATATATTCTACAATATTTTCTTATGTATCTAACGTATCCCACGGGTCAATTGAACACCCGGGTCAATTGAACACTTTTCCTGACCTTTGTACGAACAACCTTTTACAACTTAACCGTACGACAAAAAATCAATTAAAACTACTTAGAATCTGATTTACTAGACGTATTTAAACTGTTTTAATATATACGCGCATTATAGCCAGGCTTGCTGCATATTCTACAGCGTTGCGCACAAGTTTCTTACCTCTTTATATAACTACTATTTATATGCTTTTTTAATATTTTTTGTTTAGCAGCTACCTTAGTAGCCTATAACTTTTTTGCATCTTTTATATAAAATAATCCTTTGTTTTGCAATTAAGTTTTTTTTAATATAATAATGTTAGCTAAGCTATTTATTTGCTATATAAAAAGTTATAACTTTTTTTTTTAACAAAGCTAAATAATATATAATAGCTATTATACTATATATAATCTGCTATATACTTTTAATAATTAGTATTAGCAAGCTATTTTAATATTATATTACTTAATTTTTAATAAAAACAAACTAGCATATAGCGTTTTATATATTGCTTAAAATAATAAGTTGCTAAAATAAAAGCAAGCTAAACAATATATTTTTAATTATAAAAGTAGTTAAATAAAAATCTAGCTATATAATAATATATTTTAAGTTATATAGTATTAATTTTGCTTTTTAAAAACTTTTTTATATATTGCTTTTTATTATTAATATATTAAATATATTAAAAAACGCTAATAAAAAATCTTTTTTTAATATATATATAATATATACTTATATTAAGTACTTAATTTTTTTTTTATATAACTATTTTAAAAAGCTAAAATAGCTAATATTAAAAAGCTAAAGTTTATAAAAAAAATATGCTAGCATATAAAGCAAAACAATATTGTTATTTTTATAATACTGCTTAAAATTATATAAATAATAGCTTTTATAATTATTAAAAATTAAAAGTTAATATATACTTTTTATATAACTTTTTATATATTAATTAAAATATAAAATTTAATTTAAACTTTGCTTATTTATTAGCTAGCTATTTTTTATAATTATAATAATTTAATTATTAAGCAATAAAATATTTTTGTACTAAGATAACAAATAGTTTTGCTTTGCTATAATAATATATAGTAAAATAATATAGCTATATAATAAGACTACTTAAATAACTATAGCTTATTTATAATTGCCTTGCTATACTACTTTTAGTTTGCTTATATAATTAAATATAGTTATAATTATTTTAAATAAAATTTTGCTTATAATAAACCTGGTTTTATTAAAATTATATATATTTTCTTTTTAAATGCTATACTTAGCTATTATATTTTATATAAAAGTAAACTACTTGCAATATTTAAACAAATCTTTATATAAAACGCGCTAATAGTTAATTTAACAATTAAAACACGTTTAAAGCTCTAGTTGTTGTTATACAAAGGTAAAAGTCCAGTTCTTGCCAACGCGTCCTCCGTTGCGTAACTATAGCAATTGGTTGGCCATATCTTTAACATTACTATTGTTAAAAACGCCTCTGCGTTTCTACCAACTGCATTTTCTACCCTTCAGCCGCCAACACCTTACTGGCCATACCCTCACTTGGCCATAGGCCTTACCCTTACATAAGCCACTCACTCGTTGCCATATGCATCCGCCTCATGCCTCCTCGAGCCACCATGGCGGTGCCATGCCTCCTTGAGCCACCATGA
>Ga0247782_1000371_pt1 | contig 36075 bp, 6 predicted proteins | sample UWRJL019104C5_FD_179928 | JGI IMG/M metagenome (GOLD analysis project Ga0247782, IMG submission 179928) | Plant litter microbial communities from Arlington Agricultural Research Station in Wisconsin, United States - UWRJ-L019-104C-5 | ecosystem: Environmental > Terrestrial > Plant litter >...
ATAAAATCTTAAGCTTTTAGCCTTGTTTTTAAGAAAATAATAAAAATACTAAACGCTTTAAAACTATTTTAAAAAGTTAGTAGCTAAATAATTTAACTATTTAACTTTTATATAAAAAGTTTTTTTTTAATTTTTTAATTTTATTATGTAGTAGTTTTTGTTGTTGAAAACAATAGAGTGGTAGAGTGTAAACTTTATTTTTGCTCTTAATTAATGTCGCCCCACTGTAAGAGTAGAGTCATATCACTATTTTACTTACCCAGCCTACAATCTCTCTCACACACTCTCTCTCTTACCCGGGCTTGTGTCTCACTTCATTTCAGGCTATGAGATCATCACGAGACAAAGAAAGCCTATAAACAAGATGCTTATAGCCCCTTCTCACCGAGGCAAGTAAGGAAGATCTATCTACCCTGACGTTCGTAATCGGTGGAAAGGTTCCGGGTTTTGTCGGTCGGTCGCTTTTTCGGCATTGTGCTTATGGTACTTACTTTACTTCCTGGACTTATAAGCCACATACGCCTATACGCACTTATAGATAGACGCACACATACATATACGTGTCAGCATGTTGCTTATACGTACCTAGATATACTTATAGTATATGTCTTTAGTAGAACCGGTAGGCGTAGTCTAGGTGGGTAGTGGGTAGGTGGGATGGGTACCTCGGCATCGGACCAAACATTTGCCCCGGAACGAGCCGTGCATATACGGCACATGCGTTACCTATATACTAACTACATACATACCACATAAGTATAAGGAAGCTTCAGTAGAGAGAGAGTATAGGATATGCAGGTGTATATATTAGGCAACTATCTATATTGGGTCAAGAGAATCTTTTATTGTATCGTATCGTACTTAAGGAAATAGTGCCTACTGGGAGACATGATACCTAGATTAGATCACTGAAACAAACTCTCATATTTCTTTCGTTGTCGTCTTCGCTTCGCATTTCCATTTCGCCACGCGCCGCGAGGGGTTAAGGCTAACGGCCGTGGCGGGGCTAAGTTAGGGTCTGGGCGAGTCGAGTGCCTGTAAGTAAGACAGGATCCTTGTGTTTCATCAACCTACATATATCCATCTGCTGTACCCAGAGCCGAGGTACGGGGTACGATCATGGGTATGTGTATGTATGTAATTACTTTGTAGCAGGGCGTTTGCTATGGTTCGCGGAACAATGACAAAGCTAGCCTTGTGTACTTAGCTAATCTACTACTGGTTTGCTGAACGGACGAACGAAAAAAAAAAAAAAACACCTGACCTGACACCCCATCCCTAACAATTACCAGGAGCAAGGCAGGGTGTTGCATAACGTGGGTGTGCGCGTGGGTGTGCGTGCGTGCGTTGCACGCACAGACACGTGCGGCTATGGGTTCCTGCAGGATCGAAAGCGTGAAATGACGTATGTGATGGTTCATGTGCAGACATATACATACATAAGTAGATACATGAATATACAGATAGATAGGTAAATAGATGGATGGATGGGGGCGGTAAGAGGGTTGGTTGGCTGAGTTGGGAGAAAGGCTGACTTGACTGAATGTCTGGCTACTCACTACTCACCACACACTACTGCATCCACACAAACTGCAAGCGCGCGCGCACTCCTTCGCAATCCCGAGCTGCCGGGTAGGGTAACCTACCTAGCCTACCTACATGGTGTGCCCGATCTACATCTTCACCGTTTGAAGAGGGCACTGGCAACTACTATAGTAATCGGCACCCACCTGCCTACATAGTGAGTTATGTTAGTTAGCCAACGATATAGATAGATAGGATGTCATCCATCATAGCCGGCATGTTCCGAGGGACGCTTACTCACTACCTAACTGCCCTGCCCTGCCACTGTCACTTTCATGCGAATACGGGGTGTTATATCATATTTGGCCCAAGAGCGGGTTAACAGGAAAATGACAGGTAGTTTATGTATGTTATGTACATACTCTCTCGCCAACCTAGCAAGACTGAGCCCCGAGCCTCGCGGTTTCGTTTATCTCCATCCCCAGTCTTACAGATATTGAAACGCCGCGCCACTTGATCCGTCCGATATATCGATGGCGTGTGTGTATCCAACATCGTATTTTTGCAGTAACTACCACTAATAAAATACCTAGGTTAGGTATCTACAAGGAAAAAGAAAAAGAATATACCACGTTTTTTTATTCTCATTGCCTTGTCTCATCTGTCTGTCCTGCAGAATTGAGCCGAGACGAAGCGAGACGCGAAAATAAAGAAAAAGGGCCGCATATGTATGTAAGATTTTGCTTCGCATCATTCTTTGCTTCTCTTCCCTTCTTTTTCAACGGTTATGATACTACTTACCTACTTAAACGCCCATCACCTTGTGTATGTGTGTGTGTGTGTGTGAGAGAGAGATCTCCACCCACACATATGTACGCAGACGCGTGTAAGATAAGATGCCACAATGTAACGGTCTATCATTAGCTGTATCCCCTGCCCTGTTAATTGCTGCTTATAAATAGTGCAGGGAACGAACGGGTTCTAATTCTAAGCTGTCTAACCTAGTGGAAGAGAGTGTAAGAAAAGAAAAGAAAGGAAAAGAAGGGAAGGAAGAGAGAATGAGAGAGGAGGATAAGCGGATCGTCGGGCGGATGTACCGCGTGAAGAAGTATTGAGTTTGCTATGTACGGTATGCCAGCTAGGATACGATAGGTTTGCATCGGTGGCGTTATTTAGAGAGTTATCTGACAGATGGACATTTGCCTCGGCATCTTGACCTCTTGTCGAGGAGCAATGTTGTTCATACTAAGCTTGCATATGGTGGGCGGGTGTGTGTATGTATGTGCCTACAGCATGGAGCTAGGTAGGCCTTCAATGCGTCAGATACCCATCTATCTAAAAATAAGAAATCCCCATTCTTGCGGATGCAACCGCTGCTATGTGTTCTGGCTTTTCCCTACAATAATTACGTAGGTACCATGGACCCAGATCCAACCCATCAGAGCAATCTGCCCCGGCCCCCAATATGTATACATGGTGGCCTGAACTTGGTACCCATGCCATGTCCGGGACCATCGGGGGCCGGCTGGCCACTTCTATTGGCTGGTTTGCCGTTGATGAAATATGTCAAGGACCACCTGCCACGTTTTATGCTCGCCTTGGGAGTTCAGGTGAGTGTTGATCACAAGCTTGTAAGTTCACCCCTCCCCTTCGGCTCGTATTTAACGAGCTCGGTGAGACGGTGTAAATGCCCGCTAACTATTGGCAGTCCGTACCGCCGGGTTACCAAACAATGACAGGGTTTGCATCGTGTTTCCTGGGGTTATATGCATCGCGGGATAAAGGTTGCTAGTGAGTTCTGCCTTATGGAGGAAACCGCCTGTGTAAAAGTACCATGCGGTTTTACTTACCGTAGATGGAATGCGAAAGCCTCGGCCACACAGTTGTAGTTCAAGCCACCCCGCGAGGGCTGTGAAGGTCTGTCACCTCGGGTACAGTTCGTGTCGTATGAAAACTGTGTTCGTAGGTTATGAATTCCCCCCAAACTGCGATATCCGGCATAAGCTGCTTGGAATTCACAAGGCACAAGTCGGGACTTTCCGCATTGTCTGCCATAAAAGGTTCGTATAACTTAATACGGATGCCATCCGTACTGCTGTCTCATTTGAGGCTTTCTTGGATGCTAAAACTACAAGACTGTTACTTCCTAGGACTGTCTGGCAGAGATTAATGGCTTTCATAATAGCGTCGAGTCGATGATACGGCGGTGGAAAACTGAATGAAGTGAAGATGCAGGGTGCATCCGTATGATCGTGGGTCAGTGGGAATGTTTCCAGACCTGGTCGAGCTGAAGTCTTTTCGCCCAACAAGGTAAATGAGGCTCAACAGGGGAAGAAGGCTGGTGGTAGATTGGCTCGTGGCAGGACGGATGACGTGATGACGGGTGTAGTGCGGTTGGGCGAGATCCGTGGTGCCGGTGGGCGCTCAAAATAAACAGAGCAGTATTAGGATGACTGAAGGTTGATAATACGCCAGCTCTAACCATGCAGAGTAAATGCCGGAAGGCGAAGGAAGGACCCCTAGGAAACGGAAAATCTCGAACCTAATGATTGAGATGGAGCTAGCTCGAAAGTTGCCTAACGTCAGATAGAGAAAGGACCAGAAAAGAACATAACCTGCAAATAGTGTTTTGAATAGGCCCGACTACAATAAGTTCTGCCAGCCTCCTATCTTCGTATGTAGTACGTATGTAGTTGCATGATGTTTGTAGAGCATTGTCTGTTGTATGTCGTCTGCACGTGACTTTCCTCATGTGCTCTATTGTTTCCTACGGGAGAAGGCCACCAACGTGAGAGACATGAGACGCAAGGCTCGGCTGGGGTATTGGAATAATTCCCCGAGTCTCGAACCAGACACCCTAGGACTAACTGTTGACCACGTGACTTCGAAACCCGAAAGACGTTTATGATCAATTCGCTGCATAGCAGACCCGTGATATTGTGGCATAGGTAATAATTGTTAAGGACTCCGCCGGCGACTCCGTTCGGGTTGCTGAAAGAGGTATAGATGAAGTGCAGCCCGCCCGGACCATGACCCGGTAGCTCCCCATTGCGGGAGACAATCTTTGTGGACTCACCAGAGGCTCTATCGGGACGAACGCTTTGTGCAGGCCAATCCTGGAGCTCCAGTTGCGCTTCAGAGATAATTGGGGGATTATGGCTGGTTCGAAGCCACTTTTGAGGCGCAGTTGACCCCGGCAAGACAGGTTATGTACTGTAGTCATAGGGCCCCTGGTTGCCGATGACGCGGGACTAAGGAGCGCAAAGACCAGGCGATTGGGCCACTTCCGAAAAGGCCACCTGTGAATCACCCACATGGCTAGGAACCGCTGTTATGACGAGGGTCTCGCATGGAAAGAGCTGCTAGCTTGTCTTCTAGAGCCAAGGCACCCACAAGGCTGACAGCTTCATACATGCTCAGTACATACAGACGGTGACAGGGTATCCCCCTCACCGCTCACCTCATTGACGCTTAATGAAATAGAGATATTGCTTTGGGATAGACTATATGCATTTTGTCAACAGGCCCATTACCTAACCGCGCGCGGTTGCTAACCTCATGCAGCAAGTTGTCGTATGTACCTGTAATCGTCAGATGTCTTCTTTGGCGCTTATGCTCAGAGGCCAGCTCTACAGGGGCAAAAACGTGCATATAGCATAATTGATGGGGCCAGCCGCGAGAATGTCCGCACGACTAGGTAAATTGCGACTTATTAATATTTGCACGGCGTTTTCATCTCATGTAAGGGGTTCCAGGGGACGTTTTCGCTATTTGCTAGACCATGGAGACGGGGAACGTGGGGTGCGTGGTGCAGCATGCGCGGAGAATTAGAATACCTACAATATGCATACTTCTGCAGATGGTATCCTGCTGCTGTTTATTGATATGTCGCATGTCAGTATTGAAAGAAAATGTTTCGTTTTGCAGCCAGGCATCAAAAGTTTTGTTGGACTGCCGGCTAATAGGACAGACATTCTAGACCCGACCCGGGACTCTGGGTGGGTGGCTGTTTACCGCTGCTGTAGATCTTGTGTGAATCAGATGAAATACCTCTCAAGTACTGCTGTGGAGAGGTCACTACCAGCAAAACTACAGCAGATAGGGTACCTACATGCCTGCCTACCGAGGTACCGATGTAGGGTAGGCAATTGGTAAAATGTCTTAGATAAACTCCGGTTTTTTGTTTCAGATGCATGGGCTTGTTGTGTATGGATGGAGTGATGGAGGGTAGGTACGCTTAACTAGTAGTACAACTTACGGGCAGGCAAGACCAACGCTAATCAAAGCGGGTACAGAACGGACCTGCAAAAGGTGTGTATCCTGCGCTTCAACTTGGTATTCATTGGTTGCTGGTACGGAACAAACTTGACTTAGTCTCCGGAGGCATTGTGCTTTTGGATAGTATACCCGAATAACTTGTAATTGAGGATTTAGCTATGAGGTTTTACTCGGTGAGATTGTAATGCGACACACGAAAACGTCAAGTCAAGCAAGTTGATGTTGTTCTCTTGCTGTAGCCTATATACACGCTTGTTAAGTGTTGTATGCAGATAATTATTGGTCATAGTACTAGGTAGGTAGCATTGAGCATTTGCCTACCTAGTATTCTCTGTGCCAATAGGTATTGATGCCTGGATAGTGACACCTGAGGTATTGTATATGTAGCCTTCAGGTGATTATGTAGACCAAGTTTCGGTTTGCTTAATGCACACGTAGCGCAATTCTCAGGCAACAAAGGAGAGAAAATCTCATTGGCATTTGTTAACGTATCCTGAATCGTATAAACCTAGCAACCACAACATTCACCTGCATGGTTTCATGCATGGATAGTGTAGGACAAAAAGCCGATCACTAGTAAATGTGATATGTGTGCATGCACGTCGCATATAAGGACAAGAGTATACATGATGCTGTCAGGCGTACAACAACCAATCGTGGGGGTTTCTGGATAGGCCTCCCTACAGTAGGTAGGTAATAATAATGATTTAGGTATCCAAGGCCCCGTTCAGCCCTACCGTGTAGCAACCAGAATAAAGCAGGGTTGCTGTTTGGGATTATCATGCAATCTACGATTTGCTCAGATGTCTGGAGACAGACAACCCTTCTTCGATCCCGTTATAATACACACCCTAGTATAGTGGTGATTACTCTGGGATACCTATTCAACCTAATTATCCCGATCACTCCTTGTAAGACACCAAATTAAACCGCCCCTTAAAAAAAAAAAAAAGATTCTGGCTACCCAGACGAGTTATGTCTGGCACACGGGAGTACCTCGTAGATTATCAACCGATCACTTCAAGTACGATCTTTCCTTGAGCCAGACTACATACATCTGCATCACGTATTTATAGCCGTTTCCTGATAAATACCTACTCCTACGTCCGTAGAACCACCCATACTAACCTAGCCTGGTAGGTTGGCAGGTTCTGGGCGAAACGCTAGACCGATTACTGCGTAGTAAAGATCCACAGTGGAGGAACTAACCGATCACAAGGCTGAATTCGCGATGCCTTCCTGGTTAGAGCAGTACATGAGAGAACCACTCTGCCAAAAACACCCAGCGGGAGGGACAATGATAGGGTTGAAAGTAGATCCCGCCAGAGGCAACCGTCGGGAATTACATATGCCAATCTTGAGAGAAGAATCAGTTGAATTCATTTCCTGTATGCAGAAGCGTTGCCAAGAAGTCGAGGAGGGTAAGCAAAAGAGGGCAAGTGTCTAAGGTGTGTGTACATATGTCATTTAGTGTTAAGCCAAACTAGCTCCTTCCTAGAACATTCTGAACAGCTCCAAGTGCTATTACCTACCTGCTCTGTGGGCATATTTGTTGGGTACTACTGTACCATAAACTGTCTACCTACGAAGAGCGCCCGTACTTGATGCCAATAATATCTCATTCAGGTGGTCTGAGACAATATGTCCGCCCTTATAAGGGAGGCTAGTCAGTTTACACGACAGCTACTTGAAGAGATATGTAAATACCCAGGTCGATATTATCCTCGCCGTCCATAATTGGATGGAGGCTGTTAACATAATCCAAGCTTAGCAGATGCCTTAACAATGCCTTTGCGCCGTATCCCCTTTCAAGTTAGCTTACAAGCTATTTTCTTTAGCTTGGCGCCAGATGACATTAGGCAGGGAGGACAGTTCTTGAATTCTAACAATTCGTACAGCAGTACAACATACTAGAAAGGTAGGTATAGAGACAGATAGATAGGTACCTGTCTCTAATTGTATCGATGGATTTTTATCTAACTGTACACTGACTGTTATCGAGACATGATCTAACAGATGACTGGTAGCAGTTTAATATAGACTTTGTAGCAAGTAGATTAGTTATCCTGACGTGTGTTGCCGCTTGGATATGGGACGTCTGACGATAAATACAGCGGTAGTACATAGTACAGTTCTGTAGGGAGTGTTAGTTCCTCCCGTCGGCACTGCTGCGTCTAAAAGTAAACATGCATGAGCCCTGCGCAAGTCTCCAAACCTGTAATCCTCCCATCCGCATTGAGAAACCGCTGCCCCATTCTGCTAAGGTGCTGTGTGTGTATCATTAATGGGGCCGTATGACTCCTCGTTTTTTTGTCTTGGAATAGGTAGGCACGGCAGGTACAGGAGGCTTTCTTGGTGTATTTTCGGAGACAGCCAGGGAGGTTGCGCCCACACTGTTTATCAACCAACTGCTTGATTACATACCTGTCGACAAATTACTTGCGCTGTTGTCCCGTCTAAGTTGTGCCGCCTTTAATAATCAGGTAGCATTGAGTAGACGTTGCAAGTGCCAACGACCTCTACTATTCCCAGCACCCTCCTTGTCATCCTCATCGCTATTACTCCAAGTACGTACCTACATATCCGTATGTAGTATGTATCTCGCTTTTTGTGCTCACATCTCACTGCCCGAAATCCGAGCATGTACGTACATTCTTGCGCTACTGCGACATGAAGTTTCTTTCTGTGCATACTTGCTTGCATCGCCATTTTACACACTGTCAGTGAGTTACCTACCGGAGAGGTACACCTGCCCACCTAACTCACCACATGTAGTGGGTACACATAGCTTAGTGACATGGTATACCCGGTCACACCAGGGTCTAACTGCCACGCCCTTGTTACCACTAAGTACATCCCTACGGCAGGTACCTGTATTTTGTTTCCTTCTAGATGCAGCACGCTATGTACACACAGAGGGAGGATAGTTCCTTTTTTACTCATCAACCTCAACATCATGACAAGGCATCTACCTACCCACCCGTTGCCCTGCGCCGCCTTCGACGACCCGGTTAACGGCTGACCTGCATACAAGCGTATGGGTTGATGGTTGTTCGCTATGGGTCCATGACGGATCAAACCTGGCTACCGCGACTTATTTCGATTTCGGTAAGATGCTCTTTCGTCACTGCTGCCTTCCCTGTGAGGCCCTTGTCGAGTCCTTCTCGGGTCCTTGCCAGGCTGCAAACCTATAAGGCTGCGATGGCTTCCTGCACCGGCAGGTTCTAAGCCCTTCGACTCATCAGTCATCTGCCACTTTCGCTACACGCCCTTTTCTTTCGTCCGGTCCTATAGACATTTGGCTTCTGTATCTAATTGTATTCCTTTGCTGCCGCCGCATTCGAGGACTTGTCCCGTTGCTGCCTTGTCCTGACTAATATATTCCCATTCCCCATCGTTACCTGCCTGATCTCTTATATCAACCGCCACATCGACGTCAAGCATCGAACGGACCACAGATCCAAACTAGTCACAGACGAGATTCACTACAATCGGTCACCCGCACTAGTCTCAACGCACTCAACACATTCAACGCTTTCAAGGCACTTTTACTGCCTAAACTTGTATCATCTTCACTTGATACTCTCGCTCGTCGACTTTATAACGCCACCATGTGTTATCAACTGGTCGAAGTGTACTCGGCTTGCCATTGCCTGTACTATAAGCATGCCGTCGACCGCTGTGCTGCCTATGGTCGACCGGGGCACGAAGTATCCAAGAGGACCATACCCGTTGGTTATGCCTGCTCTGTGCACTCACAATCGAGGAGCCACGGCGCCTATGCTGGTGGACAGAGCTACTCGGACTCCGGCTATTACAGCAACCACTCTAGCCGTGACTCGTATCATCACCGACGGTGAAAGGTCTTGTCTTCGGTGATGGGCTGCCGCGCCTGGCATGTCCCTCCATTGGCTACTTTTCAATTCGGGCATTGGGTTCTATACCTCTATTCCTTTCGACCTAGGCTGAGTACATTCACGCCATCTCGCCGGCCGTCTCAGTTATCAGTGCTGTTTGTGGGCTACGACCGCATCATGTCATCCTCGGCCCCTCCTGCCTTCTAATGAGGTGAAATTCACAGCGCATCTCGTGCGGCTTTGCTGTCGGAGGGGACTGTGTACCATGACGGAAGCATTCGTTACCGAAGACACAGATGGACACGAACGATTACTTGGATGAAGATGTGTCGTTTCCCCTGCCATGACCGCTACTGTCTCCGCTATCCTTGGTCTAGCAGCACACACGACGATTACGACTTGACTCGAAATGCCTTTCTTTCACTTTCCTTCGTTTCCCTGGAACTAGACCCCTTTAGAAAAGATATAGCGTTGGAGACGCAGCGACCTTCTGGAACAGTCACGACAAAATATAAAATATTTGGGCCTACGCGCTTCGACTCACGACATCCCAAATACGACGCCACGACCTGAACGGTCCCGTTCACGGCTCCTTGACGACTCCTCGGGTTGAGCATGGGTTTACTTTGTAGCATTTTCGGGGATTATGGATTCATGGGTTTGGTACGCATTGGGTTGGGACTAGAGATATACCAGGCGTTTGTGTGGATAGGTATGGGTGTTTGAATGTTTTTCTCTTTTAGGATTTTCGATTGCATGGGTAGGATGTCTGGCTACATTTCTTCTCGAAGTTTTCTCCGTTTTTCTTTAAATCTGTCTTTCTTGTTTTCCAAGTCTCTTCTCAACTTTGGCTCACCTGAGGGCTGTATTCTTTCTGATATTGCTCACTGCGGGTCAGCCAAATCTTGTAACAACAACAAAACATGCTGCTCAGGAAGCAACGGCATGTAATCTTGCTAATCGCCTCGACCGAGGCTTCAATCGGACTGGTTCCGGAAGAAAAGGCGCTGGACGGGCTGGGCGGAGAAAAGAACGGGATTCCTTGTCTCTGCTGCGAAGGGCTGGCCCGGGGCTTAGAGGGCTGATCGACACAGCTGGAACCCCCCGCTGGGGCTACCAGTCACATTGCTTCCTCACGCTTACTACGGTCTCGGCTTTCTTGACGCTCCAATACTCGTCGGGTTACGAGGAGCTCATGTACTTCATATCTAGATCGGTAGTCTCTCAGTGGGACATAGAGTAGAGAGGATTTGGCGGCTTGTGGGGATGAACGGGCTATGCATTTACGAGCAACCTATATATTAATAAGTACGTTGACTTGTATAACTCTTGGGACTGGTTTCGTCGGGTTTGCGTAATAGAATCTGCTTTTGAGCGGTATGTCGCGACTGCAAAGTGTTTGAATGAAGGGGTCCGAATAGCACCGCCAGGAATGTAGGGCAGACTTTTGTTCTGTTTTTGGCACAACAGGGGCTGTTTGAACACGGTATTGTGACACATGATCTATCTACATATGTGCCTATGTCTAAATTTACGCCCGGGGCAAGTTGCATTGCGTCATGAATGATCAGGAAACCTTTCAGAATCCTAGGCGAAGTGTTCGTATTCTGTAGATGCAGGTTTTGGGAGGAATTGCAACATGAGCGTCTTCTCAATTGGCGACCGAGCATACTGAGCAAGAAAGCTGGCTAGAGTCACGAGTCTCATGTATTTGCCTGCCTGTTGATTGAGGAAGTGCTTTTTGCGGTGTTCCTGCCGGTGATGTAACCTTAATCCTGGTAGTGGAAACAAGCACGTGGGAGCCCCAGGTGGCCTTTAGCAGCATGTCTTAGGTACCTTAGGTACCTTGGGTACCTGCTACTTACTATTACGACACGGGCACTCTCTGGGATCACCAACAGCACGTGCTATTTGTGACAGGGCCTACACTTGGTAATAAACCGTGATCTTCTCAAGATCCTAATATAGGTACATAAATAGGATCGAAACAAACTATGCCGGCAAACAAACTTAATTGCACCTGATATTAGACCGAAATAATAACTGGTACTGAGACAATGCACAACTGCCTTCTGGATATTAAATCTCAAGGTGGGCTACCTAGTACTCTACTATGTAGTTCCCACGTGCTATATGTTGCGCACTAATAAAATTGGAGATTAGGGCCGCATACACATACAGTTGTGCTACACCCCCAAAGCCTCACGATGTAAACTGTTACCGAGACACTGGTATTACATACTTTGGGGGGGGGGGAGGGCTGCTGTCAGCAGCACCGACCTACATCCGCGGTAGCCCGTAAGTACTTCAATTGCCTTATGCTGTAGGTAATCGTGTTCGGACGATCGAATTAGACCAACTACCTGACTGGCAACACCCGGGACCTTGCAGCAGCGCTGGAGGTCCGAAGATCCGAGCTCGCAACATCGTGTCGAGAAAGTCAGACATGCATTGCATTTGACATTTGACAGACACACAGACAGACAGGCAGGCAGAAACATAAACAAACACATGCATGCATGCATGCATGAGGACCAGTAGAAGTCCTGCAGATCGGTATAGTCAATTTCGGGTTTAGGTATATTTTCAACTATAGCTCTCCCTATCTGGATTAAATATTCCGGAGCTCACCTACAAGTCTGTACTGACTGCAAAGTCATGTCCGTCACAGAACTCTAAAACTGCCAAGCTGACATAAGTTAAGGTAAAATAAACCTAGTCGAGCTGATTGAATCCAGAATAGAACTTAAGTTAAACCTCATCTCTGGACCCAGGTGGCCTGCAATTCACTACAGACCTACATATTTACTGGGTATTTTGAGAGACTTCCGCATGCCGTACCTACAGTAGCGTCCACTCACCGACAATTAGGTACGGCCTATTACCGCTTTGGTAACGTGTGCGAGACGCCTACCTACTTGCACGTTGGGTCTAAGTGGGTGTTTTCTTTCCTTTCTCAATAATATCTCTTCAGGTACGGCACTTGGGCTTGAAAGTGATAAGCAGTAAACTACATATGGCTGTAGTCTAATAGAAAATTACATCCATACATGTGCTATCTCATGTATGTCAGATACGCTAAGATCTAGGCGGGAGGCCGCCATTGTTGTTACTATCAGGGGTATTTTGGAGGGGTCGGAGGACAATATCACAGGTATTTACTTACAAGTTACAACAGCACACCAGGATACCTCAAGCACCTACAAGATACCACGAAATTGAGAAGTGTATCTGCCCGTGTATCGGATAAGTTAGGAAAACTACTTAGGTAGGCAAGAAAGTAGCAACTACCAGCTCATGATACCTCTAACCTAGGAGCTGACCAGATCAAAGGCCATGCGCCCAATTAAGTCTGCCTTGTTTTGCTTAGTCCCAGGCCGAGTCTAGTTTTCCTGTAACCCCACGAACATCCACCATTGTAAGTTCCTTCCTACTGAGGTATAAAAATGCGCGTTTGCTGTAAACTAAGCTGCCAAGCAGGTATGCTGTATCTCTGCCATAAACCGATGTAGCCACGCGAAGCAGGGACGGAAACCCGAAGTCTGTCTGTCTGACCTGGTAGACTCGGGTCGGGTATGGGATAGGTAACCAGACGGGTGGAATTGGGGGCCATTACCTGCCATGGCTTGCTCCATGGCGGCTGAGCTCCTGATATGGGGGTACATAGTATGTAGGGGTGCCTGGCCGGAAACCAGGGATGACTTTTGGAACCCTGGTCAGTTCCCTCACCCCTTCCAGATGGGTATCGCAATGCCATAGTTATACTTACGCATACTCACCCACACACGGCAACATTTTTAGCGCGGATAGGTATACTATAGTCGTACCGGACATATAGGCGACTAGGAGGTACTAGGAAGCTCGCTCGGTGACAGGAATACGGAAGAAAGGCAGCACTCACGAGGCAAAATGCTCCCAGCCCGTTCCTGTAGGAATGATTCGCTTAAAAACCCCATCGATGAGCTTGTTTTTCGGTCAATTATAGCCGATGGCACGGTAGGAGGGGGAAGCAGGCATACCAGACGAGCATGTCAGTAGAGAAATAGGGAAATATCCCGAGTAGCGAAAAAGAATGTCAGTATTGTGGTGTGTTGTATTGCAACATCCCTACCAGAAGTCTAGGTCGCCTACTTACATACATCAGGATGTATTACTTACGTTGCGTCGTTCCAGTACGCTTGTTTACCGAACAAGGTATTTATGAGGTTGCGTATTGTCGTCGATCTGGAGCATTTCGTGCACGCACCCACGGCTCGCGCCAGCCCAGTCCCGCGGGTTCATTGTTATATGAAGAAATGAGATGTAGGGGAAAAAAAGGCTCCTATCAGAAACCGTACCTATCACGATACGATGCCTATGAGAGGTTCGAGGCTATTTGCGGAGGCTCGTGCGCCAGTTTTAAACCCAGTTAGGACGTTTGGAACATGCCCGTATCTAATTATAGCAAGATAAACCATCATTATTCTTCTCTTCGAGTTCCCCACGGGCAAAATACCTATCATACGTAACATACAATGCCTTACCTCTTCTCTTCCAGCGAAGGAATCGGCAGGGAACGGATACCCCAACCCCAACCCTGATGAGTCGAAACTGGCGTCTCATCAACAACGGTCGCCACTCTCTCCCTGCCTGGTTGAGCTTAGGCTATCAAGATAGGTAAGTACTTAGAACGTAGTACCCGTAACGTGATACAAGGCATGTTTGCGAAACCTTGCAACTCAACTATTAGACGCGAGCCACAAAAATTGTTGTTGGTTTGCTCCATCCTGTAAGACGACGGCTTGCATAGCCGAGCGCTTAAGGCCCGATAGGCTGGGGTTCCCAGCGTGTGCGACCGTGCCCCCCCCAGGGCAAATCATGATATCACGAAGATCTGTGGTTCTAAAACCTTAGTATGTATGTACATTTGTATTCCTCTCCACGGTCCAAGCACTATTTCCACCTTGCCATAAGGGCAGTGAATCCTTTTGATTGATCGGCATCTTTATATAGAAGAGGCCGATTCTAAAATGTCTCAATCGCCCTTTTCCACTTCCCGGGTATAGATGGAATGCTAAGTGGTGGTGGCTTGGAAAGTAGTCTTTTTTCTTCTCTCCCTGTATCCTGTTCCTAGAAACGCCTGCGATCCTGACAAACGAGGCTATAACACTGATCACGATATGATCTATCAGTGTGCCCATGAGGAGAGAAGCGGCTGAGTTATCAACTAGCTGCCTACCTGAGTACCTAACTCAGCTACCTATGTGACACGATCAACACGGAGGAATTAGGCTACAAACAGACCACCTACCTACACGGCATATACAGAGACAGACCAGGCTAGGCGAATGCAGCCATCCACACCATTCCTTCCCGCCCACGAGGCAACCACATAGGTAGCTATTACTTTCCCATCGCTTAGTGCTTGCGATCATACGCTTACTCTTGAAATCACAGGCGAGAAACCCGAGTAGCGGGAGATCATTGGCCTGCCTCCGTCCGTCCGTTCGCCTTGGTGTGCTACTAAGGCTTCTTTTGAAAGCCACACCGCACACTACACACCCACGTAGAACTATCCTCCTGCTCGTGTGCGGCACTGCTGGAAACGGAGGATCTGACAATGCCGAGGAATATCCTCTCTCTGTGGTCTCTGGCCTCTTGGTCTTTCCCCAACGTTACCCAATGGGGGGGTTAGGCGAAGACGGGAGCGGGCCGGGGGAGTTTCAGCTCTCTGCGCAGATCATCAGCATCAAGGTCGCCTTGCCCACCCTTCTTTTCAACTCGCTACATATCTAGCCACGTGCATCTCGTATCGTTACAGCAATGAAACCCTGACTTTTCACTTCAACTCGCCCGGGCTACAACGGAAGAGAAAAGCGAGTGAGCCTAATTGCAAGTCCGGGAAACATAGCTACAAAGTCAGTCTGCCACTCCCTCTCGTAATCAAACTCGTTCCGCCCCAAGTCGTGCATGGCCCGCCTTAGGCAACAGATTGAGACGGACTACTGGGATTGCAATGATGGTGTGTGTGTGACCGACTTTGGGCATACAATAAGTAGTATTTGCTCTTATCATATTCCTTCGGACGCCGGGAAAATCTAATACACTCGCTAGGCTTAAACAGCCTACTGGGCAAAATTCTTCGAGGTTTGTGTTCGACACTTGAAGATGTCGGGCATGCATAGATGAGTCGCACTTCCTCGTAACTAAGATTTTCCTCGCTCATTCAATACTTCCGGATCAGACAACACACGCTGGAGTCATTCGGTGCCCTGATTATACGATCGAAAGATGACGCATGTATTCCTGACCGAACCGGACTCCGGAATGGACATTGAGGGAAAGCTCCGACTGATACCACTTACCTACTTGAGATAACTCGTTCAGGAATAGTTGAAGACATTAGGAATATACGAACAAGACATTAGAAATTGTTCTGCGTCGAAATATCAGCACCCAATAAGGTTGGTACCTTTGACATTTAAATACGACTTAAACATGTGACTACCTGACGTCTGCATAGCTACTACTCCTGTACTGTAATAACATTCTTAGGGACATTTTTTGGCTTCATACTCTGTGTAGTTTTTACATGGAATATTAGGATTTCGTGCTTTGATATATACTATATCATTCGGAATTATGGTTTTATAAAAAATGTGGCGCAAGTATAATGCGTTTCAATATAACTTGAGCATGTAAATGTGATGCCTTTAAAGTTACACGTACAGTGTGCGCGCACGGTATTTCAATGTCTGACTAATGGTAGGGTCCGGCGACAGTTGTACCTGCCGTGGACCGCAATACAGCAGCATGTATGCTGTAGCGAAGTATCTACAATACCTCTTCTTCCAACATCATCAAAAATAATCTTTGTGGATCACATCCTTACTTTTCTGCTCATCATGGCGTCCGGCTCTGAACTCGATGAGTTATCCGTACGCCTACAGAGAGGAACTGATTATTACAAAAACAACCAATTCAGCAAGGCGGCAGTCGTCTTCAAAGAGGTTGGTTCATGCCGGCTCCATGGCTCCCTGACGCGTTAGCCCCACTCTTCCTATCAAACAATCAACTGATTCAAAACATCACCAGCTCGTAGGGAAATGCCCGTGTGGTGTCCCGGTCAGGACGTCGCCCTGCGTCTGCAAATCTCTTGTACCTGCAATAGTGAAGGGGACTCTCGAACGGGAGCTTAGGAAGCCATGTATTTGTTCCGCCAAGTCCAGCACTCGCTGCAAGAATGCTTCCCATGTTCAGGCACTTGACTATTTGGTGGCCATGTACGAAGCTAAGGGGATGTCCGATAAAGCTACCTCCGTAGCAGAATCCATGATTCATCTCGCTCCCCGCGATCCCAGGGTATGCTGTGTCCTAGGCCTCTCATACTAATGACCGCTAGTTCAAAGAGCGCTGCGTTTTAGACTGTTTTGATGTCTGACCACTGACTACTGACTGACCTGTGGTCTGGTAGGGCTTCCTGCGCCTGGGAAAACAGTTGTGCAGGAAAGACTCGCATCAAGCCGCGTTCCTCACATACCAGCAGGGTATTGACATTGTGAGCAAGAAAAATCCTTCTCACGAGCTGCTTCCTGTACGTCGTGCCACAAAATGTGACTTCGTCCCTGCCAACTCACTGTTTAGGTGCTACATAGAGTCAGAGAAAAGGCCAGGTTACGCGCACTTGCTTTGGACCCCCTAAAGGCCCTACCGATTGAGCTTGTTGCTATGATATTTGGTCATTTGAGCTTCTCGACATTGTGGTAAACGCCGGAGCGCCACCTCCTCGATCACTTTATAAGTCACTGATCATTCAACTATAGCCGATGCCTACGAGTGTCCAGAACCTGGAAAGTCTTCCTTACTCGTAGCGACGAGACTATTCAGTCACTCTGGCGTATTCAGCGCTTCGGAGCCTGCAAGAAACCTGTCATCGTGCCCGTGCTTTCAAGGTATTACGCTTATGCCGGTGGACATATCGAGGAGCTCCATATCGCAAAGTGTTCTGAGTTTCAGGTTGATGAAAAAAAATTATCCTGGATCGCTCGCGCATGTCGAACACTAAAGGCCTTGAGCTTTCAGAGCCAGGAGGACCCCAGACAGACCGTGTGGGCTAGTTTCCCCACGATAACGCCGAGCAAGTCACAATTAACCCGTCTGTACTTTGGCTTCTATACGCCCTATGCTCCCTCGTTTCTTATTAGTCTCATCTCGCTGTCGGCCGAAACCCTTCAAGAGTTGACTATCTTGAACGTCCCAACCCAGGGTCGACACTTTGGGGTCTGGCCGGTCTTGGAGCAACTTCGGATTCTCCGGTTGGGTACCGACCTCCAGAAATGTGTATTTGTCGATATGGTGAGTCCTTTGCATCCTTGGATCTGCTTCAGGGGCTTACGGAGTAGGCGTCACTTATGCGATTAACTCCGAATCTCGAGGAGCTTTGGCTCCAGAGTATTATCTCCACTGGGATCGAGACACAGCTTGAGGGTACGGTTTGGCCTCGGTTGAAGCGCCTGAGACTAAGACATACAGTCAACTGGCCATTATTAACCATTGTGCCGGGTCCGTTTCGCCTCTCCTCGAATTTAGAGGAGCTGTCAATTCATGATTCAAGAGTAGCCCACGCTCTACTAGAACGGCCGTTTCTTGGCGATCCCAGCAGTTACCCAAGCCCGAAGAAACTACGGGTGTTTAGCGCGCCGGATCTTCAGGCGTTGACTCTCCAGGAATCGGGTCAACGGTCTTTGAACTTCTCGGATCCCGCGGAAAACTGGATACGGCCAGGCCTCGAGTCAGGCTCACTCGAGGAACTGCACATGGGAGAATTTCCCCGGGCTCTTCCTAGCTGGTTCAAGAGCGACAAAGTTCGTCATCTCTGTGTTAAGCAGTTGTTTTGGAGTATGGATACGAGTTCTCTGGACGATTTTCTGTCTGAAGTACTTGATCGCTTCCCTAACGTCGAGACTCTCGAGACTGGCGAGGTTGGCTTTTCCAATAGTGCCTTGGGCAAGGCGATTGAGAAAGGTGTAATCAAGACAGTTTACTGCGCACGCCCGTATTCCGAGAGGGCGGAACTTATCCGTTGGGCTCTGGAAAAGCACAACGTCTCTTTTAACTCAAGACTCTCTCCTCACGACTTCGCACCACCGCCAATTTGAACAACAGAGTTCAGAGAAGTTGCTATTTTATCACCACGGTACGGAATACGACGTTGGCACTCAATATATTTCAGTCCGCTCACGGCACCGTCTCTTTAAGGGAGGACTAGATTAGGCTTATTACTCTCACGTGTACAATTGCTCTACATGCTTGTGTAGATGTTTACAAGCAAAAGACTTTTGCGCATGAGGCCTATCAAGCTCGCTTTGGTATGTTCTCACCCCAGGCATGATTGATGACGAGTTGGCTAATAAGCTAAGCGTTGTCTAGTTATCAGGAAGGATAAAAAGAACAACACTGAAGCAGGCGGATGAATATTCACTGGGAGGCTTGGTGAGCGGCTTAAGCTGACTCGTAAGGGACGCATTCAGGTTACCTACTTGCTTACTTGATCTGTAACAACGAATGGACCGATGATGGGAGGACGTGGCCGGTTTTGCATACTTGGATGATTTGTTGCATAAGGATTCAGGTATGCTTGTTTTACCTGCCGAAAACGCGTCCTTTGTATTAGTCGCAAGTGTATATATAGCTTGAGGGCAGTTTACATGGGCAGTGACTGCTTATAGGAGCTTTTGATCAATCGATAAATATGAACTTATTAGATGGGTAGTGCGTGAGGTCAAACCGGGGAGAGACGAGAGAGAGGGAGGAACACTTTGATCTCCAGCATCAGGCTTACATACTACGCAACCAGTATCCAGTCATCCGTTCCGAATAAAACAATCCACCTGGATCATAGGTATCGATGAATCAATTTGAACTACCTAACCATAGTCCCTTTTTGTATTGCATTGTATTGTATTGTTGAGTGATGTGACATTGTGTGACAAAAGAAAGAAGACTAAATGAGATTCGTAAGATACTAGATAAACCAGACCAGAGCAGAATGCTTTCATACCCAACCCAAACAACCGATCATGATGAAGTTTTGAAAGGTATTTATGGTATACCATGCCATGCGTGCCCATAGACGCCTACACACCCATCCACCTATTCATGCATGCATGCAACAACGCACCACGAGAATCCATCCATCCATCCACCTACCCAGTCCAGTCGGTGCAGATTAGAGGACGAACAAAATGACAAGTGAGAAAGAGGCGGAGGAAGAGAGTTGTCCTCAACTTCAGCTTCAACTCAATGCATATCTCAACCTCACCGTGCCGGACTCCCAACACCCCCAACATTCCCCGTGATCAAGCCCTGCAATTCCCAAGGAGACAGGGTACTCCGTCTCCTGGAAGCGACTTTGCACGTGCGCTTCTCTCTTTTTCTTCTGACCTTGTCTACTCTTACCCCTATCCCTATACCCATGTCCATGTCCATGTCCATGCCCGTCCCTGCCTCTGCCTCTGCCTCTGCCTCCGTTCCCGTCAAATTTTTTTCCCCAGGTTGGGTGGTTTTGAGGGCGATAGTATCAGGGCTTAGGGCGAGTTCATCAACATCGTCTTCTTCTTCTAGACGTCTTGATGAAGATGAAGATGATGCAGACACGGGTTTGAGATATTTTTTAACGGGGTCCATGTCCTCCATGGGTTCTCGTGTTTCGGGCTCGGTTCCGGTTCTGGTTTCGGTTTCGGGTTCGGTATTGCTTATTATTCTTTTGATCGTCGTCCTACTGTTATTCATGTTATTGCCCATCTCGGTTGGTGACGTAGGTGCTGGGCCGGCATTCTCGTCTATTTTCCCGCTTATACGTCGGCATCGACGCACTGCTCTGAGCTTAGCTCTTACACGCGCAGCGTCGGCTTCGCGCTCCGATGCGGCCAGTTTCGCGGCGATGGTCGCCATGTTCAAGGGGCTCTGCTGTTGTTGTTGCTGTTGTGTATTGGGGCGTGGTAGGCGGGAAGAGGCGGCGGGTTGTACCCGGGTTGGCGAACGGGTTCGTGCTTGTTTGGTGTCTGATGAAGGGCCGCTTGATGTTGTGTGCTGGACGGCTTCATCGGCCTTCTGTGGATCTGTCGAAGTTGGATGCGGATCCGAAACTGTGGGCTTCGATGCTTCTGTTGATTGTGTGGTAACTACCGGTGACGGGGGACCGGACTTCGTAGTGCTCGACCGCGTGGTTCGTGCTGTCGGCGAGCGTTCACTTTCGTGGTGTGTAGTGGTGACAGAGGGCTGTTCTCTGGAGGGCGGCCTCGAAAACAGGTTTCGCTTCGATTGTGTCTGGGCCGGTCTTTCGATGGACTTGCCAAATAATGGACTGTCGTAAGATGCGGTTGAGCCCGGCCGAGTCGAGCCCGCAAGCGGCCCCGATGCCTTCTTCTGTTGGTTCTGTTTAGGAGACGCAGGCTTCGACACATGTGAAGGAGGAACTGATGACTCCTTCTCATCCATTCCTGCTAGATCCCAGGTATTTTCTTCTACTATAGTGGTAAAGTCGCCGTGTCTCTTGCGGTATGGCGGCTGGTTAGTAGGGCCTCTATTGCCCGAAGAATACGAATCCTTCAGTGGCTTGATCTGAGAGGGCTCTGGGAGGGCGTGGGAGTCCACGGACTCGGCAGTAGAGATTTGTAAGATCTGTACATTAGGCTCTTCAACGTCAAGCTCATTTATATCGATGTCGTCTTCGAAAATACTGGAGTCGGAGTCTGAATCGTCGCCCAAGTCTGAATCGTCGTATCCGGGAGCGGACACCAAGTGAAGTGATTCGGCAGACCTTGAGGGTCTCAGGTGTTTCTGTGCCGGGTCCTCATCTTGGTTATAATTGTGCCGATGATCGACTTCCTCTTCCTCCTGCTCCTCCTCCTTGTCCTCTTCTTGAACGCAGGGGAGTCTTATGGGCATAGCGTTCGCCGTCTCTGCGACATCACGAACACGGACCGGACTGAGTCGTAGTCCCATTTGTAGGTCCTCCATATCGACTGACTTGCCACTGGAGACCATCCGCTTGCGCCAGCCATCAATCATATGTATGGCGTCCTTCCATCGAGCTTCCATAGTCTCTAGGCCTGCTCGCAAACGGTGAATTGCCTCGTCGCGGACCTCCACTTCCTCGATGGGGGCGAATGACGGGTTAGTCAGGATCGATCTCAGATGTTCGACTATGCCTTCGAGCTCAGCCGCAAGCTCCTCGGCAGACTTCTGGGGCGGCCTTGTGACGAAGTCATGGCTACCATGATCATGACCGCTGCTGCTTTCTGCGTCGCGATCCAGCCCACTCATCTCGCGCAGTCCTTCCACCGTCCGCCGGACAAGCGCAAGCAGGCCCTCGTTCTCTTCGCTGAGTCCCCTCGCCAACTCTGTAAGGAATTCATTCGTCTCCATACGGAGGCTATAGCCGTCGTTCTCCGTTGCCCCCGCGGGCATTCCAGCGCTTTCGTCTCCTAAGGCGCTATATTCTCCCGTGACCGTGATGGTTATGACATCGCGGCTCTTGCCCCCACCACGCACGCGCGCAGCATCTGCGATGGCCTTCTTGAGACTATCAATCTGGCGGTCGCGTTTCCGCACCTCATTGGCACATGCACTGCGCGTTTGTGCTACGAGCGACTTCATTTTGGCCAAGTCCTCCTTGAGCTTTTGTATCCCTTGCTCGGCGGTCTTTAGTTGAGCACGTAGGGCGCGCTCTGTCGCCTCAGCACCGTCCAGGCGTCGTTGTGTATCGCTTAGCTTTTCTGTTTGGCGGGAAAGCTCTGTCGTTTGCCTTAGAGCGTCGGCGCGTAGCGAACGGAGTGTGGAAGAGAGAGATTCGCGGTGTTCGGCATCACGCTAGTACCAGGGAGCTTTCCATTAGCATAAGATAGGTATAAGGAGTGACAATAACAGTTAAGGTGAGGTCTGGCAAGAGTAGTTCGGATGACAAAAGCACATACATCTCGCCTTAGAATCAAATCATTGACGACACTAATGATGCGGCCCATGGTATCTTGAAGGCCACCATGGCCACCTTCGGGATCAGCAAAGTCGATAGTCTGGTCATCGCGTAGCAGCCCGCGGGATAGAAGCTGGTTGTTGATGTATAGCGAAGCCGCACGCAGGTTTTCCGAGTCGATCATTGTTCGTGCGTGTCGACTCGGGGTCGGATAAGAATCAATAATCGTTTCTCAGGTACTCGCTCTTTTCCGTATTCGTCCTTCGCCTGAGGTTGGGGCGCCAAAGCTCACGTGTGCTTGGGTAAATACTAATTGCAGTGATAAGAGGTCGTTGCCGATGTTGGCGCAAAACACATTCCGCTCGCTGAATACTGTGTCCCCAAGTCGTACACACTATGTTGCAAAGGCAGAGAGAGGGCGCGTGCGCATCGCAGAGATAATCGAGTACGTGTAGGTAGAATAAAGTGTAATTAACGCTATTTGGACGTTGGAATTCGTTCGGTTCTTAAATGACTGCTCAAGAATGCGCGTCAAAGGCGTGTGGAGTGTGAATGATATCCAAAAGTCAATACTCAAAATTGGTTGCTATGCGGGGCAGAAAGTAAACAAAAGCCCACCCCAGTTTTCTCAGGTACCAACCATACCAGCAAGGGTCCTTCGATGTTACCAGATAGGTTAGTCAGTGCACTGTGCGTCTCCCACCGCCCCGAGCCTACCCTGGACTCTGCATCCTTAGCTCAGACCAGACTAGGGAATAGCAGCTTCACGTGGCATCCGCTAATTGATCAACGTCATCTCTGGACTGCTTGTTAAGAGCTGGTTGGTCTTTCGGACGAAAGAATTTTCGAAGGCGTTTCCATGCCAATACCATCACCACGGCAATTCCTTGTGGTCCTCGCTATGCTATCATGTTGTTTGCATCCTTCTAGAACTAGGGAACCATGGCGTTGATGAAGGCGCAGATAAATAAGTAAGTACTCGCTAAACTCAACACGAAACGCTTATTGTGCAACGCTTATTGTGCTCCCGAACCTTCTATACTTTATCGATTTCCCTCTTTAGCTAGTTTCTCTATTTTCATATCCGTCTTCCCGCTTACGCCAAGGGAACATCTTCTGGGGTTTCTAGACCGCCACGGATGCGGCGGTGCGCCTCCAGTTTCTCCGCTTCCGTCACCTGTGAGGCATCCTTGCGCATATCTGGTGTGAATTGTGGCATATGTGGTGAATGTCCTACCGACATACCTGCCCGGATCTATAAGTTGCACGGTTAGCATGTGTCATGTGATAGTAACAGACGCCAGCAAATCGTGCCTAGGGTCGTCCGGGTGACGGCTTACCAATGTCTCTAGAGCGCCATTCGAATTGTCGACTAGATCGGCATCCCAGACCATCTTGCCTGGCTCAAATAGGACTACTATAGTGCTGCCTCCAAACTTGAAATACCCAAGCTCCTCCGCGCGTTTTACATGCTCCCCTTCTTCACGGGTAATCACCGTGCTGCCAACCATCATGGCACCTACGCAGATTACCATGACGCGCCCATGCTGTTCTGAGTCAATCGGGCAGACTACTCGAACGTTCTCTCCGTATACATCTAACGCCGATCGGATAGCCATTGGGTTGACCGTGTAGTATTCGCCTGCTATGGCCTTGGGCTTGCGTAGTATCCCATCTACGGGAATATGGAACCGGTGGTAGTCTTGTGGAGCGAGTCGGAATATGCCCAAGGAACCGTTCTCGTACCGCGGGGCATCATCCGGGTACGCATCGCCTAGGAGTCGTTTGATTGAGAACTCCCGGCCCTTGATCCAGACTTTGGTAGCCGCATCGATGGAGTTGAAGACAACCGAACGGCAGTCAGCAGGCGACACGATAATGTGCGGGTTATCCGGCGCCGAACAAGGGCGCGCGCCTGGTTTCAGCGCCCGATAAAAGAACTCATTGAAGTTCTTGAACTCTTCCACCGGACGGAGAACTTCGGACATGTCTAACTGGTGGAACTCAATGAAGCTCTTGATTTGAGATTTAGACGCTGGGTCGTCGTATTTCCTGCCTTGCTTGATGCTTAGTCCCTTTAGGAGTTTGCGAACTGCATACATGTCAGTGAAAAAGTACGTAGTGCATCCAGTGAAGATACTTACTCCTCTTCTTCTCCATATCCTTTGATTTTAGACCTTTGTACAACAAGCGAATGCCTAGTCGCACGTAGACACTCATCTTTTCCTCGTTGATTTGGCCGGTCAAACGGTCTTGCACCAGAATATTGGCTGAATTGGCTCCAAGTTTATAGCCACCATAAGAGATCTTAGTGATTACCTTGGAGTACCATTTCCTCTGAGCCTGGCTTGCTGTGACAAAACCACCCATGACGATCGAGTTAACCTGGCGCCAATCCTGGCTAGCACATGTGGCGATGTGGGTGACTATATCGGCATCTTTCCGTTTGTTGAGGCGCGGCTGATGACAAATAGGGCATTCCCTTATCTCCACCACGTGCTCCTCACCCCGGTCAACATTCAGATCGTCCTTGTCCAGCGCCTCCCCTTCTTCTCCAGGCCTATCGAGTTCAGGGACCACAATTGTCGAAGTGCCCGCCTGTGTGCCACCAACGCTGGACTCGTTAGCGCCTAGTGTGATGGGACTATTTTCTGAGGGTGTGGCCTCGCCGCTGGGTTGGCCGGGCACATTGAGCATGCGCTTGACATGGTCAACATCGAGAAGCGCGTCCTTGACTTTGTCGGCATCAGGGATCAGATTCCTCAGCTTCTCGCCAACTGATTGTGGCTGACTCTTTGCTTGCAACTGGTCTTCTAAACAGATGACGGCTTCATCCATAGTCAACTCAGCTTCACCGTTCGCAGCCTTGTGAGGAAACCTCTGGAAGAAGGAGTCAATGGTGGATTCTCGCAGTGTGGATCCTAGGGTATCTAGCATAGTCGTTAATTCAACCTTGCTGATCTCGCCACTCTCGTCGGTGTCGTATTGCTTGAGCATTGCTCGCCAGAACTGCTGCCGGAGTGCTGGGTACGGCATGTACTTGGCACGTATGTTCAGAACTGGACTGTGCTTGGCTTCCCACTTCTCTAGATTCTTCATCTTCAACGGAATTGTAAAGGTATAGAAGTCACTTCCTTCTGTCTCGCTAACGTCTAATTCATTGTTCAAATTCAAATTTTGTACCTGGTCTGACGCCGATAACGTTGAGCTTGGAACAGAGGTGGGAACAAGCTTGGACTCATTACCACCATCCGATTGTGCAGGTGCTGGATTTCCACTGGGGTTCTTGGACAGAGCTGGTCGTGCCTTCGCTAGACTCTGAGCTGAGGCAGACCTTGACAGCCCCAACCTCGCGAGCCGCGATTTCTGTGCTGGCACGTACTCGGCTGGCTCCTTCAAATCATACAAGCCAGTTTTGGGGTCCGCCTTAGGGCTCTTCTCAATGATTTCTTGCAATGGGAACGAGGTCGAGGCAATGAAGTCATTTCCGGAAATCTTGTCGCGGTCGATAACGGTGAAGGCAAACGAATAGGATTGCTCGTGATTCTGTACCTGAAACAGCATCTTTTCGTTGAATACAGGATTTAGGTTGTGACGAATAACCCTTGTTCGATAGGTCTTTTTGCCGAGAGAGGCAACAACAAATGGATCCATATCAAAGCCAGTCTTGGTGAAATTAGACTCTGGCGGTAGATCGACGATGTTACAGATTTCGAGGAAAATCAACCCGACAACATCACTGCCGCCGTTGCAGAATTCATAGGGATTCTGCCTCTTTTTCCGCTTCAAACCTTTGATCCGGAGCCTTCTTTTTCTTTTCTCAATCGCTTCCGGTTTGCTTGGGTCCTCTTCTTCCGGGGTCTCCTCATCGTCAAGTAGCTCGTCATCGTCATCATCATCTTGGGAATTGTCTGTAACGTTTCGGTTGAGCGAAGGCGATGCTAACTCTAGTTTGGATGCCGAGACGGAATCTAGCATTGAAGGCGTAGTAGGTGTAGGGTTTTTTGATGAGCTGTCCCCTAAAGAAGAAGCAAGAACACGTAGCTTTTCCAATATCTCGGCATCAGAGGCATCCTTGTTAGTTGAATCGTACAAGACACACTGAAGAAGCACCTCGCCAGATACGAGGTTGGATTTCTTTTCTTTCTTTTTATTTTTCAAGGCATACCACTTCGGTTCTTGTTCCGTCCGGTCGTTGGCAAAGATCTCCTCGAGTGCCAAATCAAACTCGCCTAGATAGTCCTTGCTAAAACGATCTTTATCCCAGCAATGGCAGTCGAGAAGCAGGTTGTCGACACCAGTAATAGGGATAGTGCAGATGACGTTCCATTCCGGGTTCAGAGTCTTTTGTACGCAATGGGTCGTAAACCTCGTCTCGCCGCAGCTTAATTGAAGATACTGGTGGGGCAAGGCGTCAGATTTGTACTCGAGGTGAAATGGTTGTTCATTGAATGCTTCGACGGTAGCAACTTACAGGATCAGAGGTACCCCCGCGATCCTTGGCGGCGAGGTTTCGCGCCTAATGATTGAGACTCGGTTAGCTGCCATGCATGTTATCCTTTGCAAACTAAGGCTTTACCAAGAAAGTAGTTCGCAAAGGCGCAAAAGGAACAGATGCTTACACGAAGGACAACTATCTTCAAGACCAACCCCATATCTTTCGCATTGATGAGCTCTCCTTTAGCTAAACGTAAGGGACTCAAACCGCGGCTATTGTTGGTAGCAAGAGAGTTTGAGGATTTCAACCTCGAAGGTATGATGCGGACCATAGTGAATATACGCTGCGGGGAAACAATGAAGGCTAAGCAATGCCAGGTAAAACTGCTATAGGGCTAGAGATGGGTCGGACGGAAAGGGGGGGAGGGGGGGATGCAACAGCACTTGGCAGGTCGGGTTGTGGCGGCTACGGTGCTGTGGTGTATGTAGTAATGGTCTCGAGCTCGTTTCGGATTCAAGTTTTAAGCCAATAGATCAGGCGATGATGTCAAGCCAGGGCGGCGGGTGCTGATGTCCAGATCTGCGTCTGCCAGTGGGTTCAAGCAAGGGGCAAGCTAAGGATAAGACCGTCGGCAATGAACAAGTACCAGCTATTTTGCTGCAGACCTAACTCCTATTAAATAAAGCTGAGACCATTCGGTAGAATAAGGAGGCAAAAGGATAGGGAGGGCAAGAGGGAGGAGTTGACCAAGTCTGTCATATAGTGGTTGCTGGATCTATTTAGGAAACAAAAGATATTTTGAGGGGTTCTACTCAAGACAAAGAAAGGGAGTTAAAAAGGGGTAGCTCTAGGACGAATAGGCCAAATTTAAATCGACTAAGCTAAATTTTTGAGAAAAGAACACGCCAATTCGAACGAGGAAAATGAAATGGGCCTGAAGGACAGCCAAAGATGAAGCTTTGGAGAACGCAGTGTTACTTGACATCGGTTTGTGATGCGTTAATAGTATGCATAAATAGAAGCGGATACCAATGAGTAGACGCAATGGATGGATGTAACGACAGATGATGTAGGATAGCTAGGTGACTCCTAGGTAAATCGTAGGGCGCAAATAGGTACTAGCTTGGGCTAGTTCAAAGTACCAAGCTGACCAGTCACCTTAATTCTTGGTGGGGTTTCCGACTAGGTGAACTCCGCTATACATACTAGACGGGCTTACGAGTACTTGGTCAAGTACGCCGTCGATACCTTAGCCTGAGGCTGGGTGTCTAAGGTTTTTAAAGGAGGGGCGAGGCGCTGGCTTGGCTGATCGGTGGATCGAGGATTTCGCGGCATACCTAGGCAGGTACTGTAACCTGCATGTAGGCACAAGGCACTTATACTAAATAGTTTAAAGGCATCATCAGATGAAGGCACATACTAGCATTGAAATCAAGATCCATCTCATATTGCTCCTTGGTCTAGTACCTTGACCGCGAGTCTGATCTTTAGTTGCCAAAAATCCCCTGCTTTGTAGGTAGTTTACACAGCAGTAACAGGACAACTTAGAGTATCTCATTACTACTTCGCTGTCTCCCCCAATACCCAGTTGGATGCATAATGGACAAGTTTCAGCCTTTTAGCCTTTTGCTAGGGGGCAGGCGTTCTGCATTCTTGCCTCCAGCTGCAATACGAAGTACCGATCTACATCTACATGTACGCATGCTTTGCGTTCTTTTGTTAGATGTAAAACGGCTGACACGATCGCATCTGTAATGATGTAGATATTAAATCGTATTTCCTGCTGAAATCGCAACAAAAAAGTCGAAGAAATAAAAATGCCATCATCATACAAACAAACAACCCATTTTAGTTGTTGTCTCTTCTGCTATCGTGGTCAGCTCCATCTTGGCAGGCGGTTTCGTGCAGTCCCAAGAAGCTAACTTTTTTTTACCCGATCTCTTATTAGAAGATCCCCATTCGTCGCTGCAATCAAGACCTCGCGGGGTTGTGTGGGGAATGACGCTGGAACATTGCGTAAATCCAGCAGGCCTGGTGCTCCCGAGATATCCGGGTCCCCAGCAATTTCAGTTAAATATGTAGGTTAGGTTATCAGCTCTGCTAGCTCACCACCCTTTAAGTACCGCGCCCAGATTAGAGGGCGTCTTATTACGAGGCTGGTACAAATATGTAGGGTCAGCTCCGGAGAACGACAGTCCAATGTTTGCTCTGCTAACCCAGGCTTGCGATATTTCTCATCGTGGCCTGATGATGCTAGTAAGCTCAAATAGAATATCAACATATTACAGGTATTGGGCAATGGAAACGAGCCCGTGCGATACAGGCTTAGCATGAGCTCGCGCGGAATTCTCATGAACTGGCCGCCGGAGCGTACCTACTATGTGCAGAAGGCAGGCACAGCTGCCTTGCTCCAAAAGCTGACGCCACAGGTCAGCGCCAGCTTTGATAGCTCATCCCACTTAGTAGGTACCTAGGTAGTTTCTACCCTCGTCCCCTTTTCCACTATGTACGCGGAGTCTTACGCAAATATCGGCAAACCTGCCGAACGAGACTGATCATTCAGTTCTCGAACTCAGCACTGCCCCAAATAAGCCGGCCCGCGATTAGCACATCTACGCTATACGGGGAGTCTTTCATGCCTTGTCGGCGATAAGAATCATGCCGTTTTCAAATACTACAGTCGCTCATTGGTGTGCCATTAGTTCCTGGTATAGGAAGATGTGTACTTGCACATATTCATATTCATATTCATATTCTGTGCGGTCTAAGCCTCCTGCCCCATGAACAAGATACTATAACTTACTATATATAGTTTAAGGACTACAGTACTACTGCAGGTCTTCTCGTTCACTGCCGCTAGACTTTACAAGTATCATAACCCTATAAACACCTAAGGTTAGCAAAGAAACGCCGGTTCAAAAGAATCATACCAGATGGCTATCAAGCTCAATTTCGAAGTGCTAGATCCTAAGAAGCGTGGTAGACGCAAACTAAAGCCGTGACATCAGGCCAAGGCGCAAATTGCCTTCAGGAACGACACTTGCTGCATAGGAGAGGCGAGGTATCTGAACCACTGCTAAAATCTACCTATCAAGCCCGGCTAATAAAGATCCTACTGTGTATAGCCGCACCAGAACGCACCTGCGCCATCGAGGCAAGTAACGTGTTGTCATAGTCTCATACCGCTAGGGCACTATCTAGGTGGGTAGTTTCAAGGTCCGCTACATCATTGACCTACTTACATACCTCTAAGAGGTCAGACTCCGGGAGACCCACATCCACGGCCTGGGGACGGTGTCTTCAGCTGGCCAATCTTGGCCATTCCGGTTTTCTGTGCTTGCAACCCTACGAGCTTTCCCATAATATTGATCTTGTTACTGGCCAATTCTTATGCCATACTATATTACCTAGACCATGTGTGCTGAGACTCTACTATAATCATACCTACAAAAATCTGCTTCCTAGCTCTATCCAGGTGTTCGATAAGATAGTGCTGACCACCCACTCTCACCTCAAGTCAATAAATTTCGTTGATACCTTACCGCCGCAAAGCCTTCTATTCATTACCCCTCATTCTGTCTATTCCGGCAGTTGTGTTTCCCGAATTGGGAAATCACCAAGTGCCGTCTAGGTTTTGCAGGGGCAGAATCACAATTCGACAATGCAAAGTCGAAGTTTTGCGTGTGGTGAGGCAGGAAAGGAAAGAGAAAAAAAAAAGAGGGCAAAGAGGACAATTCCGAGAAAACGATGTATGTAGGTAACACGTTAGAATGAATAATATAAGCGACATTGTTTTAAAAAAAAAAAAAAATTCTTCTCCTCGACCGATTGAGCATGCATTCTCGAAAAGACTGTCTCTCTCTGGTCATCCTCAGTCGTCTAACGCGAAATTATATCTTGCCAGTAATTCGCTATTCTAACAGCGTTGGTTAATAAGGTCCTTAGCTAGCTAGGAATTGAATGCCCTTAAGTCTTATGAAAGCGGTAAGAAACGAGGCCATTATGACCACTGAAGAGGTTGAGTTGGGGTTGAGCTCGCAAAATGACTGTTGTCCCATAGATAGGCCAGTCGCGAGGAGCAACCTAGAGAGAACCTGGCCAAAACAGAAATATAGGTACAGTCTCACCAGCAGACAACACCACCAGATACCGTGTAAAAAACGAAGCCTTAAGACGCTGGCACACGTTGGGATGTCCTAATGCATAGCCAGTAGTGTTGCTCTAACTTTCAAACCGTATCAATAGCTACGCAGGTGGGTAAGGTGTGTTCACTACCCGATAGTTATTTGTAAGTCTCATCTGGACACTTTGAGTAGTGAGATAAAGACTATTGTTTATCAGATCTTATAAGTGGTGATATTGCCTCGTACTACAACCACGTTCTGCAACAAGGACCTTCTTGATACAGAACCGACAGTCAGACATATTGACTCTTCTAAGCCGGAACTCCTTCTCGAATCCATATCAATTCATACCGACCATGTAGATACGGCTACTGTAGATAGTCATCCATCACAGGGTCTCGACCGGCATCAAATTTTCGCGTTATCTAGAGCAATACAGAGTAGAATCCACTTCGCTGATTAAGCTGGCTATCACGAGATGGGTAGGTCACCTTGTCTGATCCAGGGTTGCACATTTAGTATTTTAGTTTAGTATTTGCCTGTACTAATACTAACTTAGTACTAAAATTTTGGTACTAAAAAATATTAATACTAAATTAGTATTAAGAATTTTGTACTAAAAAATACTAATACTAAATTAGTATTAAATTTTTAATACTAAAGAAATACTAAATTAGTAATTTTTTTTAAGTACTAAAGTAATACTAAGTTAGTATTGCATTAGTATTAAAATTTTTGTACTAATACTAAATACTAATTTAGTATTTTAAATACTAATATATTTTTTTAAAATTATTTTTAAAAAAAAATAAAACTTAATAATAAAAATAATAATAATAATAATATAATATAATATAATATTTTAAAAAGGTTTAATTATATATATAATATTAGTTTTATAATTATTTAAAGAAAAAATAAATAAATTTTTAAGACATTTTAAAAAATTCTAGAAAATTCTAGAAAATTCTATAAAATTCTATAAAATTTTATAAAATTTTATGAAATTTTATAAAATTTTAAAGGTTTTTATAATATTTAATAAGCCTTTATAAATTTTTAGAATATTTTAAAAGATTTTAGAAAATTTTATAATATTTAATAAGCTTTTATAAAAATATATAGCCTTTTAATTTTTTTAGAATTTTTTAGAATTTTTTAGAAATTTAAAAAAAAAAATTTAAAGCTTAATAATGCTTATATAATATTTTTTCTATAGATTTTTACTATTATTTACTATTATTAAACAATATATATTAGCTTTTTTATAATATTCTTATTGTTTTTTTTTTTATACTTATTATTAATTTATAGAATTTTATAGAATCTTAAAAAAAATAAAATTTAAATATATATATATTAAATTTTCTTTACTTTTTTTATTATATATATTAAAATTATTATAATAAACATTATAATAAGCACTTTAACAAGCATTATAATAACAACTATAACTATTAAAACTATTATAATATTATTATTATTTATAATAATAGAACTATTTACTAGCTTTATTTTTAATGCCTCTAAGGAAAATAATACTATTATTAACTCTAATAATAGTATTATTATTAACAATAATATGCATACTGATTTAAATAATAAGTTTAATTTAAAAGTTATAAAGGATTTTAATAATAAATCCTTTAAACTTAACGATAAAAGCTTAGATATTTATATTATTTAAAATCAACTTTTTACTTAAACTTTATTACTAATTTAAGAGAATAAAGATTGAGAAATGTTAGTAAAATGCACTATATAAGTTATATACTATATAAATTTTTAAACTTTTTACTAATTATTTTAAGTGTTTTTATAGTGTAATTATTAAGGTTAAAAGTTTTTAATTGTTAAATTTTGTTAAGCATTATTAAAAAAAACATTTTAATATTGCTTATAACAAAAAGACCAAATTAACTTTAATTAAAAATAAGTTTATTTAATAATATATTTTTTAAATATTTAATAGTACTAATTAAATTTAATAGTGTCTAAACTTTTAAGCTAACGCAAGTTTTTTAACTTGCAAACTAAAAAGCGGCCTCGAAATGCTACTTTATAAGACGCTAATACAAAGAATATAATTAATAATAAACTTTTAAGTTTTATTATTAATAATAATCTCTTTTTTAATATATTAAGTTTTAAATCTTTTTAAGACTTAATATATTATTTAAAGCTATAAGTTTATATTTATTTATTTTATATTTAAATATTTTGCTAACTTAAAAAGGGACTATACTATTACTTAAAATAAAATTAAAACTATTTTAGAGTTGACTTTTAAAAACTTTTTAATAGCTTTTAATTAAGAGTTAGATTTACATATTAAAAATAATAGGAAATTTTCTATTATTTTTAATATTTGGATTTTTAACTCTTAAACAGCTTTTATTAGCGTTATTATTGCTTTTATTAACTCTAATTACAAGTTAATATATAAGCTAATCGAATTTAACGAAATTTAAACTGTTATACAGGTTTAAATATATTAAAACTTTATCTAAGCATTACTTTAAATACTATTTTTAGGTAAGTTTTTTTTTATTTTTTATTATTTTTTATTATATAAATAAACTAACTATTTTTAGTATTATAAGAGACAATGCTAGCAACAATAATATGTTTTTTAGGTCTTTTAAAAATAGCTATTTTAGCTTAACTTTAAAAGAATTTGAAAACGATATTTGTTGTATTTTATATATTATAAATATTATTGTACAGTTTATACTTTAATAATATATTTTATTTATAAACAAACAAGACAATTTAATTTGTTATATTAATAACAAATTAAATAATAAGGCTATTAGATTATGACCTAGTAAGTATTTTATTTTATTTTATTTTATTTTATTTTATTTTATTTTATTTTATTTTATTTTATTTTATTTATACTAATTTATTTAGATTTAATAAATTGCGTTTGACGTCTTGTTATTTTAACTAAGTATACTGCTAAAGTTAAAACTTTACTATTTAACAAGATCTAAGTTGCTAAACAAGCCGGTCATATTTTGCTAAAATATAATATTACAAAAATTTCACTTAGTAAGTTTTTAATTTTTTATGTTTATTTTTAATATATATATTTATTAATTAATATTATTTTTAGATAATGCTACAAGATGGAATTTTACTTATAGAATGTTAAAAGTTTTTTTAGACTTAAAACCTGTCCTTAAGCATATTAGCCGAAATACTATAACCTAAAAGTTTAAATCTTTATATTTAAATTTTTTAGATTAGCTTATTATTAAAGAGCTTACTAAACTTTTTAATATTTTTGTTAAGCTATTGGTTATTTTATAAGGCAAAATATATATAACTTTACCTTTTAGTTTATTATATATTTATTTAATATATAATAAATTAGAAATAGTTGTTAAAAGACTGCGCGCAAATATTGTAGAAGATTTAGCAACGGTAAGACTTTTATTTATTTTTATTTTTATTTTTTATTAATAAACTTGCTAATATTTAATAAGAACCTTTATTTTTTAGTTTAATTTTAGCAATTTAAGCTAGAATTTTAAAACTAGAAAAATATTTCCTTTATAGATTAATAAAAATAGATTTAATTAAGTATAAACTATTTTTATTAAGTATTATTTTAAACCTTTAGCTTAAAATAATATATTTTTTTCTTTTAAGTATATTGTGTTTTTATAATACTATTGGCCAAGATATTATTAATTTACTTTAAAACAAATATAACTAGTAAGTAAAACTTTATAAAAATATTTATAAAAATATTATTAATATATTTAATAGAAAATAATGCTAAATTATGCCTTTAAATTTAAATGCAAATTTAAATTTAAATGCTAGCTTCTTAAATAATTTTAATTTTGATTCTAAAGATAGTATTTATTTAAATATAACTATTAAAAATATATCTAACAAAATTAATATTTATTTGTAAGAAAATATATTATTTAAAAAGGTATATATTTATAAAATATTTTATAATATTTATTAACTATTTTATAATATTTATTAACTGTTTTATAATATTTATTAACTATTTTTATTAGGTTAACCTTTTAAAATATTAGAAATTAAACGCAAGGCGTTTTTTAATACTTTTACTTTTAGCAAAAAAATACTTGCAAATTCTAGCTACCTTAGCCGCTATTAAACAGGTCTTTTTTATAACAAGTAATATTATTACTAAAAATAGAAATAGACTTAGTTCAAAAACGGTTAGCTAACTTATTTTATTAAAAAGCTAGAAAATTAATAATTTAAATAAAGAGCAAGAGAGTGTTATAGATAGAGAGATAAAGGAAACATTTAAACAAAAAGAATAATATAGATTTTTATATTTAGAGTTATATTAGTTATTTAAAAATTAAAAAATACATTTAATAAAACTTTATATAATGCGCTATATAGAGAAAAAAATAACTAAAATAATGCAATTTTTTATGTTTTAATGTGTTTTTATTTAAAAGAGTTAGCTAAGTTTAAACTAGTTACCCTATAATATAAGGTAAGTATTTTTAAAAAATAAATTAATTTTTTAAAAATATAATTAAGTAGCATAAGCTAAGACGTATTTAGTAATATTAACTGTTTAATTATATTTAAAACGATTAGCTTATAATAAATTTTTTAAAACAAGTTTAAAAAAATTAGTATAAAACATAAAAAAACCTTAAAAATAAAATAAATTTTTAAAAAATATATTTTAAAAGCGTAAGCTAAGACGTATTAGGTAATATTAACTGCTTAATTATATTTAAAACGGTTAGCTTACTACGAATTTTTTAAAACAAGCTTAAAAAAATTAGTATAAAACATAAAAAAACCTTTAAAACTAAATTAATTTTTAAAAAATATAATTAATTTAAAAGCGCAAATTAAAACGTAGTTAGTAATATTAACCGCTTA
>Ga0247782_1000372_pt1 | contig 36071 bp, 11 predicted proteins | sample UWRJL019104C5_FD_179928 | JGI IMG/M metagenome (GOLD analysis project Ga0247782, IMG submission 179928) | Plant litter microbial communities from Arlington Agricultural Research Station in Wisconsin, United States - UWRJ-L019-104C-5 | ecosystem: Environmental > Terrestrial > Plant litter >...
ATAAAAAAAAAAAAAAGTTTACTAACTTTTTAAACTATTTAAAGCAAAGCTTTAATTATTTTTGCTTCTTTTTTATTTAATAGCTTTAACTTTTTATTATTATTGTATATATTATTTTATAAATCTTTGTTTTTTTAAATCTAAGTTATAACCTTTTAAGTAAGAAGTCTTTTTAGTTTAAAGCTAAAAGTTTTTGTATAGCTTTTTTAACTAGTAATTATTATGCTATTTTTAATAAAATTAACTACTATATTAACTTAATAAAGCTATTTTTTGCTTAATAGCAAATTATAAAAAAGGTTATTTTTTGCTAAATATGTTATAATAATTAATAGCATACTTTTAACTACTAAAAAAAATTTAATAAAGTAAATAATTAGAAATGCTAAGTTATTTGCTAATTGCAAATATAACTTTAGTCTTTTAAACTTAATAAAAACTAGACCTAATTTTTAAGCAAACAAAGCATTTATAAGTTTTACAAAAAAATTATAGTTAATTAGCACCCTTTTTATAGGTTTTTTGTTTATTTTAGCTTTAATATAGCTAAGGTAAGCTTTTTTATTATTAATAAAAGCTATGTTTTTAAATCTTAGATTTGCTACTATGCTATAGATTTTAATAGCTAGGTTTTGCTTTATACCTTTAATAACTAAAAAACCTGTTATAGCTAAAATTATATAAAATAATAACCTTTTTATCTAGGTTAGTTCTAGTTTTGCTTTTAATAATTGCAGTTTTTAAATCTATTTTTTAGTTCTAAACTTAAGTTTAATAAATATTTAAAATAGTAAAGCTATTTTAGCTTTTAGTCCTTAAAAAACATTTACAAATTATTTAAACTTTATTAAAAAAAGTTTAATGCTTTATAAAAATTTGCTTAGGTTAAAGCGCTAATCTAAGTAGTTTTTATATAAGCAAATTAAAGGTTTTTAATAAGTTCTTTTTTTGTTCTTTTTTTAAGCCTAAATTTTTTTATCTAGCTTTTAAAATTTTTTTTTTAGTTTTTTTTTTATTTATATAAAGTTTTGTAGTTTTAAATCTAGTCTTTATTTTTGTTTACCTTTAAATTAGTTTATAAATAGTTTAGGTTTATTAACTATAGTTTTAGCTTTATTATTTTTTTTATAGTTATTTAGCTTATGCTTTTTTTTGCTTGCTAAAGCTACTTTTTTATTAAAGTTTACTACAAATGCTAAAAGCATTAAATGCTTTTTATTTAAATTATAAATGCTTTATTTGTTTTTTTATTTATTTAGCTTTGCTAATAAAAATAGCATTGCTTATTTAAAAGATTTTTTATTTTTTTTTATAACTACTAGTTTGCTTAAATTAGCTAGCATAGTTTTAAATAAATTAAAACAATTTTTACTTGCTACCTCTTTTTTTACTAAAAAGCTTAAGTTAGTAAGCAACAGTTTTTTTTTATTTAATGCTTTTTAAATTTTCTATTATTTCTTTATAAGTTATAGTTTATAAGGGCATTTAAAAAATATATGCTTTTTTTATATATAGTTATAGCATATAATAAACTATTAATAATTAGCAAAGTTTTGCTATTTTAATAGCTGTTCTACTTAAAGTTGTTTATTAACCTTATTAAATTAAACTTTTTTAACCTAGTTATTTACTTATAGTACACCTACTAAGGTTTAGTTTAGGTTAAACTACATAATTAATAAAAAGCCTTATTTAAGTTGTCTTAAAGTAAATATATATAGTAATAGCTTTATAACACCTAAAAAGAAGGTATAATATAGCAGTGCAGCAATTTTTTATAACAATTTTTTAGCAAGTTTTAGTTAAGCTAATAGTCCTATTCCTAGTTCGTTTAAAAAAAAGTTGTCTTATTTAAAACAGTATACGTATGCAATTAGTATATCCTATACATTGCTAAACTTATACTGCTTAGTTAAATTATTATTATTATTTAAAAGTCTTTTTATAAACAATTAGTTTATTATTTAGTCTTAAATATACTAGTTTTCTTTATAACTTCTTAAGCATATATATTTATATAAGCAGTCCTAAAGCTTATTTAATTATAAGTTAAAAGCTTTATAAGACAGCTTAATGCTTTGCTTAACAAATGCTGCTAAAGTTTTTTTTAGTTGTTGTTTGTATAAATTAATACAAGCAGCAAAGCTTAGGTTATGTTAGCAAATTTATAAAAAAAATCTATTACTTAATCCTTTTTTTAAAAGCTTTTAGTCCTTTTTTTTTTTAAAGTTTAAAGTTAAGTACTAGTTTTAAGCTTTATTTTTTAAGCCTTTTTAAAAAATAGCACGCTTTTAGTTTTTTAGTTTTATAAGTTCTTTATTAACTTTTTTTATATACATCTTAACATTTTTAATATATTTTACAAAATTTTTACTAAAACGTTTTTTAAACACTAGTATTTTTTTTAGCATAGTTATTAATAAAGTTAGTTTATTTAAAATAGTTTTAGTTTGTTTTTAGTTTTAAAAAAATAGTACTAATAAACAAAAAAGGTTTAGCACTGCAAAAGTTAAAAGTAAACAAATATTAAAATTAATAGCAAGTAAGTAAAAATTTTTAATTTTTTTTTTAGTAATAATTAAGTTATTTAATAAGCTGTTTAGTATTAACCTTTGCTAGCTTAAATAATTTTAGTATTTATATAGTACTTGCACAAAAAAATTAAAGTTTAAAAAAGATAAACAAAAACGTTATAAAAAGAAGTAAAATTATTAAGCAATAAAGCTGCAAAAAGAACTATGTCTTACTTATTTAAATTTTTAAAATTTTTTAAAATCTTAATTTTTTATATGTAGCTATAAAAAAGGTTTATTAATAGGTATTACTTTTAATCTTTAAAACTGTTTATTTGTTTAAGTAGTAAAAAAAGCAAGCAAAAAATATAATAAACTTTTAAGAAAATAGAAAGCGTACGCAAGAGGGAGGCGGCTTTAGTGCAACAGCTTTACGTTTTTAACTATTAATTAATAGGTTAACAAAGGAGTATTAAGACTTAAAAAGCACACTTTTTAGCTGTCTACTTTACATAGTCTGTTTAAGTGCCTTAATAGTTTGTTTTCTTGCTAATCTGCTTGTCTAGGGGAGCTAAAAGTAGTACAGTTTTTTATAAAAGTGCTAAGAAGTTAACGTAATTTATAATAAGGTAAGATAGGTTGTATTAAGCTAGGATAAGTAAATATGGTCCAAGACTAACTATAATAATCTAATACAAATATGGATAGTATTGGCCCAAACTAACCCACTTCAGATAAACTCGGCTTAGCCTCATTCACACAGCCACCAGCACCTACTATGTAGGTATGTGTAGGTTACGTCGATTTCATGTGGCAGATGCTCATTAAATGTGGCTCAGAAAGATATAAACGGGAAAGTACCTTGACAGGCGATGCACAGCGGATTACTTAGGTACTATATGTATTCGCTGCCGTTTCCTATCGATGACGGGTCTTCACACGTTGGCATTCTTAGTAGGTGAAGCCACTGCGGGTGACTAACAATGAGTGTATATGCTAAAGCCATGTAGCTCCCTCCATTCCGCCAGCCCCGTTCCCTAGTTGATAGAATACCAGTTGCTGTTTTCCTTCTTAAAGAAGCGGGCATGGTGGAAATGGTTATGAGTGGACTGTCGAGAAGGTCCCGGTGGTCTGATCTATCGTCGCCATAGTGGCAACCATGCCATCCGTGCGGTCGCTTTCCATACTCGCCATTATCCTCCTCATCTGCGTTGCGTCGTTGCCAGCAAATCCGCGACCAATGACCGCTTCGGCCAACATACGAAGCTGCATAGCGAAGCGCGGATCCCCGTAGTGCTCATTGATGTCGCTCTTTTCGACAGCATGTCCAAGGTAGTGCGATGATGACGAGTCCATGCCCAGGCTCTTGCATGCTTCCTTCTTTTCCGCATTCCACCATGGAGGTAAGAGACCCTGACGACGGGTGGCACTGCGCAAGTATTTCTCAAAGCCGCGGAGACCGTGTGGAGCGCCACCGTAGAGGCTGTCGTTACTTACGTTTCCTTCAAATACGTACTCGTCCTCGACACGCATACGGTAGGAATCGATCAGAATGCGATAGACGTCTATCTCCGGGCGGTCGTGCAGATAGGTGCCATTGTCGAGACGCGTAAACGGCTTGGTGATGGGCTGCTCCAATCCTTTCGGTGGCGATAGCGCCGTAGCTGCTGAGGAAGCGTTTCCGAATCCGGATGAGGATGATGGTGCGTCTCCCGAGTTCGCTTGCGTCTGTTTGCTGCAGATCTTCTTGTGGGCTTTCCAATCTGCTTTTTGACAGTCTCGAGAGCAGTACAGCGTCGTAGAGCATTTGGCGCATCTCTTGAGCTCTGTCGAAGCTTTCTTGCATGTATTACATGTTCCAATCATTTTGAAAGATCTTGGCTATCGATCAGGGAGAAGATGGCAGGGAATGTAAGCCTTGGTATATAGTCAGCTTGATGGATGTCTTCTTCGTGATATTATTCGAGGGTAGGTTGAGCTTCTCAGTGTGGCCAGTCAAATCGAGAACTGCTCCATTTGTTGGTGGCAGTACAATAGGTTCTTTGCTGTCCAAGCTCCTCCCACCGCTTCAGAGATAAACTGACAATACCTCCCCTCCCACTAGAACTTTTTGGACAAGTCCCCACTAGGTTTTGTAGAGTAGAGTACTTCTACCACCATAGCATTTTGTAGTTAAAAAGAGGTAAGGTATTGTTAGGTTCCTTACAGGCTGGCCCCTATATAGTGCACGTTGTACGCATAAATTGGCAACCTAGCTGTAACAATCCCAATTGTCCCGGACAATCAAGATAGCTGGGTTCGCTATTGCTGAGGTAAACAGGTAGAAGGTATATAGTAGGATGGATTGTTAGGAGGTTTCTCCAATACACTTAGTATCTTGCGCTCTGGTGTACTCTTAGATTGATTGCTGGAGATGTTAAGGAATGACTATAGCTAGCTAGATACATGGAGATATATATACTCAGTCTCCCTCATACTGAGTGTAGTTGGCGGCCACTCGTTTTGGCGGCCACTGGCCGCCAGACTAGGTGGCCGCAAACGATCTGCCTTGGTCATGTGATTATGGCCCCTCCAATGGTCATGTGACCATGGCCCACAATGCGCATGACTGTTTACCTTATCCTATGGCCTGCCATCGGGCCGCGCCTTTGCCCCGCACTGGGCTGGTTCTGTTGGTTTGTAACAAGTATAGTTAATATATTTTATAAGTTAATAATATAACTAACTAACTAGTTAACTATACTATATAAATATAATTTTCTTTTAACTTAACATAGCATAAAAATAGTTATATTAGCAATAAAATTTAATATAATAAATACCTTAGTTAAAACATAAGATTTAAGCAATAATTTAACATGTAGTTAGTTACAAGCGCGTCACTTTAAAGGGAACAAGGCTCCTAGGTATGACTGATCTATTGCCGAAGATCTATGGATAAGGAAGTAAAAGGAAAGAAACTTTACAATACATGACATTATGGGATTTTCTTATTACAGAAGGGCAGGTCAGGTGACTACAGGTCAATGAGTACTTAGGCTCAATGAGCTCTCCAGCTCATTGAAGCTATTCGCATGGCATAGCTCTCTGAGCCATTGTAGCTCTGAGCCATTGATTGACCTGACCTAGGCCTACACCTTTTATAACTTAGTTTAAAGAATTTATGCTATAGCAAGGGTTTAATAATGCTAGGTCTAAAAAGAAAATATACCTTAAATTTAAATTAAATTTAGTGTAAATTTAAAGTACCCCTAGTCTTAAATTATAAGCATAATAATATAATGTATATTTAATATAGTTAATTTATTTGCTTAGCTAACTATTTAAACTACTTTGCTTTGTTATAGCCTAAATTAACTTTATAATACACTATTTTAAGTGCTATAAACTATATAACTTTAAGCTTTTAAAAGCAATATTGCTTTTAACAAGTATTATTAACGTTATAAAGCTATATAAACTATTTTAAAAGCTAACAAAAGGTAGTTCTAGCTATAATTCCTTCTTTATAACCTTTGTAAGGTCCTTATAGTCAGCCTGCAATGCTTACTTTATAACTACCTTTAAGGCCAACTATAAAGGGGGCTATGTTAGCTGTTAATTTACCCTTTTTTATAGCTTTAATGCTAAGTTAGCCACTTTAAAATTTTAAAATTCTAGCTATTTTACACCTTATACATAGCCTAGGACGCGCATATTTCCAGTTGAGCACATGCAATATGCATGTATATAATTGCAAGGGTATTTTATATATAAATTTAATTTAGGTAGTTTAAGATATGCTCTACGTTTAAAATATGCTGTACATAAGCCATGCACTTACTAGGGTATCTACTATAATCCAGCTTTATTTTTATAGAGCAAAGATTATATAAAAAACCTTTAAATATGGGTTGCAGGTGGTATAAAGGCTCTTATTCCTGGATCATAGAATTTTCAGTCCTGGAGGTTTCCACACCAAGTCTTCAACATTTGTATGCAAACACGAGTACGTCACCCCTTTACCCTCCTCGCGGGTTCCCCATTTTCCGTTTTATGTTTCCTGCTTTTCTTGTGCACCCGTTCTCGATCGCCAAGCATATTTTAAGAAGGCACATCGGACACAATCATCACTAATAGTGTAGCGAACAGGGATATCGAAAGGAATTCAAAACGCTCCATGCACACACACGTACGCACACATGATACCTACCTAGGTACTTACCTCTACTAGCCTATATGCCTACCTCCCTACTTTCCTATTACTAGCCCCTGCTTCCGCGCCACATGGGGACCGCTATTGATCATTCAGCGGCAGGTAGGCCATGAGGTCTCTTCTCGGGCAGAAGTCGTATGTATCGTATGTGGCAAGATATATATATATAATACGGCAGAGGTATAGATCGGGTACGTATATTCTGTGGCTTTGAAAGAGACGCCAGGGGGATGTTGGGGTAGATTGAGGGAGGCAAATTGAGCACCTAGACGGATGGGGCAGGCGTTGATATAGTCATGCTTAAGATAGTAAATGCGTGTATTAGCATTTATAAATGAGAGGAACTAGGCAGGCAGGTAGATATACCTATCATTTACAACCCTTGAGAATGACTGCAGCAGGAGACAGTAGACATACCGACCGCATAATGATAATAGTGATGTGAGATGTGAGCGGTTATCCCCTTAGGAAACTGGATTTCAGTCAAGCCTGTCTACTTGTATAGTTTTCATCTACTTGGCAACTATCTAACACTGCGCGTTACCTAAACTTGCTTTATTATACATCTATCTTCCTACCTGTATAGGTACCTAGCATATCGAGTATATTGTACCCTGCTCAGAAGCACTCACTGAAATGAAACGAGAAAAAATCAATATGACTGCTTTTTCTGGCTCTTCTTCTTCCTCTCAACATGGTAACCGCAGCTAGATGCAACTGATGAGTCATGAGTGTGGCGGAGCAAGCAACCCCTACCAAGACTTTGTCAAGTACATAATTCTCGGGTGGAAGGATGCCGGCAACACGTATGTACTTTCCTCTGCATGGGGTTAATTATCAAAGAGTGCCTTGCAATAATCCCTACAGGCGCAGACACATACGCATAGTCGGGCGAGTGACCGGTGACAACCTAGATTTGTGTACCATTTGCTATCTCGCAAGGATTGCCTATCGATATTAACGCACTGTCACATAAGTCCAGTTTGCGGCTTGTGTATGTAAATACATACGGGAAATATTAGGTTAGGCTGAGCCGCTAGGGGGCGTGCGGTGAACTGACTCTACTTCCCCCCTATTGATGTGCCTACACGCATCAGGTCTCTTTAGGTGACTGGCGTGTTCGTATATGAGCGGTGGTTGGCTGCGCAGTACATGGCATGTCCATCTCAATACAGCATTCAATAATGCGGGAAATACGAGGTTTTACTACGGATCGTGCCCAAATGGACAGACCGAGAATATCACAGAACTAGACTATGTTATGAAGCCGAGGATATTGATTACCAATATCCCAGCAGGGCCACCCTGTCTAACCTTAATGGAAGAAGCTTCCGGTTGGCGAAGGAGAAGTAGATATCAATTCTTCTATGACCTAACATTAAAGTGATATCGCAGTTCCGCAGCATCATCATTATTCAGAGGCGAACCCCTAAGCCAGAATCACTAGGCTCGTCCCAGAGCTCACGCAATCAGATGGTGACACTGTTATTTTATTTCTCTCCGTTAACAGGGTTACCTTCTACCAACGAATGGACGATGACTGGTGCCAAGCAACTGACGGGTACAAAAACCTCTCTTATAGTACACAAGCACCTGGGCACTAGCCTGTCTATAGACACACAATCTCGGCATCTCCCTTGAGGTGCTATCTGACGGGCAGAAGATATCTTGACTGCAAAGGATTTTGCTGATGAGAAGAGTCGCTGGACTTTTTAACACTCGTGAATGATGGCGAATGGAAACTGCAAAAGCGGGTGGGATTAGAAATCCCAGAGCAACTGTATGAATATCACCTGTGTTAACACATGATATAGAAAATTAGAAGCTCGAGACATACATCGTTCAGCCTCTTTTTCCTCTCCTGTTTACATTTATCACCGGAGTACTAGTTATACGTATTTCATTTACGCTTGAACCAGTTCTTGCACCTGTTCATCGGCAACGGAAGCACTAGACCCATACGTATTAAGAATTTGAAGAATAACACTAGCCTGTAGCTGTGTCGGCTCAGCCGCGAAGAGACGGACTTGTGAGATCGGGGAAACTGCTCAGGAGGAGTTCCAACAACGGACCTAAATATCTGCTTTCCCTTCCTTGATATTACCGATCCGAAGCACCTGGTCTACGGTAGGCATGCTGGCGATTATAAAACCGATTAACCCCAGAGAGACCACGCCGGCAATGGTATTAGACCTATGATAGCCCCTGGCGAACTTAATTCAGCTGGTAACTCGACAATAAGCGGCAGTGACGAAGTCAGGAGTGGAAACCCCTAAAGGAGGACGACGTACTCTATCCTACTATGATACCATGAATTGACAATCCTAACTTGATGTATCCCTCCAAAAAAGGCAACGAGGATGCTTGGGCTGCCCTCGCATAGAGCCCCATCAGCTCGAGACACAGCGAAGACTATTAGACCAGCGAGTGAGATTATGAGTGTCTACCTCGGAATGGGATCTTTGGGGTATAAATCGGACGGTGATTGTCTGATGTTACCCGCTATGATAAGAGCATAGATGTCACGGTTCCATTCCGAAGCGACCCCAACGAAACAGGGACATTGAGAACAGATAATGGCTGCCTCTGTATAAGTAAATGAATACAGGAGACTTCTGCTGCAAATAGAAATTTCCCTTCGTTGTTGAATGACAGCATTATTGACGGAACTTTTGGCACTTAAATTGTGACAATGTAATACAAGCAATGTGCCAGCTGCTACGATCCGCATCAGCATCGAAGTCAAATAACGATCCTATTGTAAATGTATAATATTTTTAAGATATAAGAGTCCGTAGGACCCAATGTTCATTAAGTTGAGATAGCAGTTGATCGGGTCTATCTGTATTACCTAGAATTAGAAACTCCCTCCCCCAATTGGAGAGATGCAGCAGCAACACTGAGAATACCTGGACTCCTTAAGCCCCCATTTTCACCCCACGTCGTAATATCACGGGTCGACGTAAGAGGAGCTAGTTACAGTAGCCTAAAATTAGCAAGGACGGGCGCAATGATTGGTATCGGAATTGGGTCCGACTGTCTGGGGGCGGATGTAACCTGCAAGCTTTAAACTTTCAGACAACGTGCATCAGGAGGATATCGAAGATACGCGAGTATTCCTGCTGCACCGCTTGAACACCAAATAACAAGAGCTGTCCAAATAACCCTATTCATGGAGATCTGGTTATGTTTAGGGTCTATAAACCCCACGTATATCTGAGTGGCTCGTTACTTCACCTAGTTTATCCTACTCATCTGTATTGTAACCCATATTTACGTCTATTCTACAACTCATAGCCTTTCGCCCCTCATGTTTCAAATTTTATACTTGGCGTTGCAGTACCATTAATGTCGAGTGGGTCAATGGCCTTTAGATTAGCCTCTCCCAGATGTCTACGATAGATAGTACCACGACGACTCCAGCCGTATTTGAGGGGTATAAATCGTTAGGAATGGTCAGTCTAACGTGTTATTGTGTACAATTTTATACTTTCCGCGCCTCACAAAATTATACGCGCAGATTGTTAACCGGCCTCAACCCTTATTAGGAGTTAGAGTTGTAGCAATAGTTATTACTACTCTTTATCGCGTTATATTAATTGACACATGAGAAAAATTGTGCATAACATCAACTGCCCCCAAGGGGAATGGCGTGGCGTTGTTATTCGGAATATGTTGTGCTGCCATTGGCCTCCTTAATTATAATCTGATAGATGCGAGGCCACGAAGGGGGCTTGTTAACTCTGTTTCGTGGAATCACAAAACATGCCGTACAGAGAGACTGAGAGATGACGATTTGTGCTAAATAGTTGGAGACAGGTTCTGATCGACGTGTATAAAAGACTGCGATGATTACCACAGAATTTTCCTATTAGACAGACTACTTATCTTAAGTCTACATCGACATTACAGCGCCCTCTCCACAACACTCATTTACCGCATCAACGTTACGTTATTCTTTTGAGAAGACAACTTAACATAACATTAATCATGCATTTTTTCAATTCGATTCTTGTCTTCGTCGGCACGACTGCCGCTGTTGGCTTCACCGTCTCGAAGGATCAGCCCGATGGAGTCTACCAAGTAGAGTATGCTCCCCAGGGACGCCAGATACACACTACCCTCGACCCTACCCTCTTGCTCCCTGCCGTCAACAGCTCTAAGGCGGAAGAGAGCGAGAGCGGTGTTACTATTCCGCAACCGAGGACGAACCAAGTCAAACCGGCAAGAGTATACGGCTGTGACAATCTCGACCTCAGCCACGACGATACCGATAGAGCGGTCGAAGCCCTGAAGTTCCAGTGCAACCCGGGATCTGTCAATGGGAACAGGGACTTCTACTCAGTCCAGGGTAATACCGTCGCCTACATCTGCAACTACAACAAGGGCTCTATGGTCTGTACTAGCGACCAGCTGGGGGACACGTACTTGGCGATCACCACTCTCTGCGGCCAGTACAAGTCAGGGTGGGCAAAATTTCAGGAGCTGGGCTATCAGATGGGCTACGAAGAGAGAGACGCGAATTTCTGTGGTCGGGGTGTTGACGGATAGATCAGTATTAGCTTCTCGGCCTTCAGTCAGCCATGACCGGTCAATTTATGCACCACCTACATGACAAATTGCCCTATTCGTCGTCGCCGCGTAACGTCAGGTCAAGACAGCGTTATAAAAGACAAGACTGGCGGCGTCTTGGCTGCGATTAGTAATTTGGGGAAGTGAGACAGGGTTGACTGAGACTCTAGCAACTCAACCCTTCACGTGGGTAAGACTCAGGGGCAGAGGGCTAATTTGGAGCCTTCTATGTCGTTGGTTTTTTTCTTTTTCTTTTGCTTTACCACAGCCCTTTCTTTCTGTTTCTATAAATCTTGTTACTCTCTGTATTGGCAGCTGATACAAAGAACTTCAATTTGTTCTGTTTAACACGCATCTCTATCCAACCTAGAATACTGTGAAGGGCGAGATATTTAATGATTTGCCTGACTACAGGCTTGTCCTGAATCTTATACGTGCTTAACAGTGGCCCAGCAACGCGTAGCTAGTTAGATTTAGCGTGAGTAAATATATTACGAGTCAATCTAATCTGTAGCGTTCACTAATACGTTGTTGCAAGTAAATGTTGCTTGAAACCTTGTTTCCTCTAGGATAATTACAGCCAACTCTCATAGTTTTAAACGTGGCAGTGGGATCACGGTTTGAGCCTCAAGGCCTATTCTTTCCAATTAATTGATCGTCCTAAGTCTATTGAGCTTGAACGGACAGGATAGAGCATGCTTCCGGGCTAAAAAACCCCTTTGTACTTTTCTCATCTTGAATAGAGCATTGTCACTGTTCTGTCTCAAGTTGGCCCCAGCTGAGCACAGACAACACGGCGCTGACTCCAGCTATTTCTCCCTAAATAAGTAGGTAGTGGAAATATCTGCTTGTGAAATAATAATAAGTCACTGACAAGACTGTGACCACTACTATAGAGTTAGCTAGGGTAGCTGTTGTTAAGCCACAGGGCCGAGGTGAAACTATAAACCACCAGACGGGTGCACTATCCCTATACACCTAGCAGGATAGGAATATAAGCAAAACTGCGTTGTATTGGTATGTCTCACTAGCTAGTAATGTCTATAACCAAGAAAAAAGAAGAAGAAAGCCAAAGGGCAAACATAAAGAAGAACAAAAAGTATGAAAAGTAGGGACAACGAGGGATAGGAATAATTAAGGGCAGAGAGTATGAAGGAATAATGAAATGAAGAAAATAAAGTAGGAGACAGAAGAAGAAGAAGAAGAAGAAGAAGACGGAAAAGTTAGAACTAAAAAAAAGGAGAAAGAAAGGAGCGGATGCTAGGCTTTGAAGCAAAGCAAATATTAGTCTTGGCCTTCAGATACCATCAGCGTCTGGCGAAAATAGCCATTTCCACCCCGCAAAAATCAAATGGACACCGCGTTCAGCGCTCACGCACGGGACCTGCTACCGTCGTATACGGCGCTATACGAGGGAACCACTGCTTTCCCAATCATTGGGGGGGATAATAATAACCCTGTGCTAAATAGGTTTCAAAAGTCATCCGGGGCCTTTCTTCTTGATGTTTCAGCGACTGTGCACGGTTCTTCAAGAACGCAAAGAACCCTCTAAGAGTGTCAGCATGAGATCGTCGCCCATTTAAGCGTGCCTCCGAATCATGCCAATCAGCCCAAGCCTTATGATCTGCACCCACTGCATACCACATTTGCGAAACTGGCGCTGACCGGGGTATTGGACCGTCGCTTTCAACAACTGGAAATGGTCAGATTCTGCTTTAAAAAGTGCTATGCGGTGGGAAGCAGGAATGACGGAACCGACTTACTACCGTTCCATTGACAGGGATAAATAATATCGTTCACAGTCCGTCTTGAAACACGATTGCCCAGGCCGAAGCCGTCACGATGACGGAAACACAGTTTCTGTTGACTCCGTCAGTAAACGTACAATTCTCAAAAAGCTCCCAGGTACAGCTTGTGTCCTATTCTTGTCGACATACAAGATTGTTGTTCTCTGACCTGAGCCAAATTGTCCCCCTCCACAACTTGTTTTGAACCTCGAGTGTGTCAAGGGTACGGCCGTGCATGAGATAATAGTAACACTCAATCATGTTGATAAGAGACCGAAGTACCCTCATTACATTTAACTCCGCTTTTGCGTCGTTCCACGATTTATCGCGGTAGAGTATACCTAATGGTTGCTGATATTCTCTTGGTTGTGTAATATATTGTGAGCCTCCTGGTTGTGAAGCTTGTGGTTGTATGCCCTCGCTTGGCTACTTTTGAATTAGTACAGAAAGGAACTTAGAAAATGGCTATTCGGGCAAGTTGCGTACTGCTGTGTAAACACGTTCCTCAATGTAGCTCATGAATTGCTCCAGCCCTTCCGGACAAACATTAAAGGAATCCTCTCCGGACCAGTCAAACCACATTACTTGCCGCAAAGTCGTTCCATCCATAAAGTCATCATAGAATGGTCTAAAATGCCGTCGGACTCTATCACGCACTAGAACAAACGTTTAGTATGGCTCCGTTCACCCAAACTGAAAGCCCACGAGGAAAGAGGATAAAAGCACAGAAGTAATCAGAAAAGCACTTGTCAACAATACTTACACCCGTCAAGATTTGTAATCGCCGCCCATAGTGCCGGGCTACTTTCGGTGATCTTGTTTACTTCAAATTGCGCAATGCCCTCCTGCTGGGACCCCGACATGTTGGGCGAGGCTCGGGTGGTTGTTTGATAATCTGACAAAATATGACTTGGCGCTTTCTAGGATATTCAAAAATTGATGTACTCTTCGACTCAATGTGTGTTCTTGGGTGCTTAACCGACATACTGGCAGCTTTGGCTCGGCGGCCATTGCGACTCTTATAGCTTTGCCAGAATAGAACGCCTGTTGCCATCTTTTGCTTCTGCCTTATGCGTTGGTTACTGAGATTCCGATTTCTTTTGTCGCCATGATCGCAGCAACACTTTTGTCGAGTGCTGCGATGCTCTTGTCAAGCTCCCGTTCTTCTCAGACGTAAGACTCCACCAACAAATATATTTTGTACTACGTATATCCCTACGAAGTGTTGCCTCGTCAAGGAATACCGCTGCAGTTGGGTGAATATATCAAAGCATGAAACAACCTAAGAATGCTAGCAAAAATGCTTCCGATACTCCTTGGTGTGCTTCCTTGTCTAAATACGGCCTCCCTGCTCCCATTGCTGGTTGATGGCTGTTGGTTTTCCCTAGTTTCCACTACCTAGGCTTCTCACGCATCCGGTAATGTGGAAGATCAGAAAATGGAGTGCAACTGCACATATCTCTAGGATTCTATTACTTGCGGAATAGCCTACGAAGCCGCTTCATATGTCGCAATCCGGGCGGCTGTTGGTCCCTGTCATGGTCTATATATATCACACAAGGAGACATATAGGCCCTAGTTCCCTTTGTGTGCGCGTAGCTCAACACGTCAGATAGCCCTTATTCTGCAGATGGTCAAATGTCACATCTCTTGCCGACAAGAATACCGGTGAAGACATGGTAGGTAGGAACCAGGCATCCTGTCCAGCTTCGTTCATTATCATCATTTCGCCCTCGCATCACCTTTACCATCTTCTTATGAACGAATTTCAGATGCTCATTTCACCATCAGACTCAGTCTCTCCATGTTGTATGTCATGCCTATCCTTTTATCGATATCTGTGGTCTACGGCAGGTAAGCACACATTAATTGCCAACGCAGCTCCAGCGGCACAACTGTTGCCAGGATTTCCCGGCTTTTATCTTACCTATAGACATATATCACCAGTTTTACTGTTCACTGTTTGCGGATATGTAAGTATCTATAGGCGAATGCCGAAAGACTTGTGAGTAAGGAGACGTTTGTAGTATGGTATAATAACACCGGGTTGGGGGCGTACTATGTATGTAAGTCTTGGGGTTGACTAAGAACTGGACGTCATTGGCAGAGGGGCATTTAATGTTATACCTACTGAGTACATGTAGGTATGGCAGTTACAAATGGTATTACTTAGGTACTGCTGTACTAGGTAAGTACCTATACACTAAAAGAAAGGTTTGCAGCCACCGCCACACCTGCCACACCACTTCACCTGGCCATAGCCTCAGGCCGAATGTTCTGCTTAAATTAGAGCCTACACGTCGGCTAGGGTCGACTAAGTCTCGTCCTGGGTCGACCCACTTGCGTCGGGGCTTGGCATTCAAAACCTTTGAGGGGGTCTAAAAACGTATTAAAATACACTAAATTTTTTAGCGTCACGCTAGTAGGCCTATGCTTAGAATATGCTTAACATATGCTATAAAATATTAAAAATATTAACAAAGCATATGCTTAGTATATGCTTAGCATATATTTAATATATGCTAACGTATCCCACAAGTTAATTGCACACCTAGGTTAATTGCACACTTTTTTAACTTCTATACAAATAATTTTTAACTTATTATATTTTTACTATATATTATAGTAGGCCTTTAAAAAGAGTTTAATATTATTTTTGCACTTTAAGCTTTTTATATAAACTTAAAACTAAGCATTTAATGCATAGCTAAAATTTATAATATATTATTAATAACTTTAGCAAACTAAAAATGTAACTATATAACTATATATAATAATAACTTTAAAAAGCAAAAATTTATTAAATTTAAAAAGTAAACTATTATATAATATATATTTAACTTTATTATATAATTATTTTTATTTAAGCATAGTAGTATTAAAAATATAACTAATTAATTGCTAAAGTTATATAATAAAAAATATATTAATAAAAACTAAACTTTTTTTTTTATATAATAATAATTAGCTTTTATAATATATTTTATATAAAAATTTATTTAAATACTATAAGTAGTTTATTTTTATATAAAATATAATAATAAAATATAAAGTTTAAAAAAAAATAAATATAACTTTAATAAAACTAAATTTGTTATAAGTAAAATTTTGTTTAAAATAATTATAATTATATTTAATTATATAAAAAATTTAAAAGTAGTATAGCAAAGCAATTATAAATAAGCTATAATTATTTAAGCTGTTTTATTATATAGCTATATTATTTTGCTATATATTATTTTTATAAAAAAAAACTATTTGTTATTTTAGTATAAAAATATTTTATTGCTTAATAGTTAAATTACTATAACTATAAAAAATAGCTAAATAATAAATAAACAAAGTATTAATTAAGTTTAATATTTTAATTAATATAACGTATCCCACGGCCATATTTGCCACCCAGCCATATTTGCCACTTGTTTTCCTATACAAAAAACGTCCGTGCGCAATAATATAACTTGGCCAATACTAATGCTATAATAATATAAAAAGTACTAGTCGATTTCTAACTAAATAAAAAGTTTATATATGATTTTTTTATATTTATAATATTTTTATTTAGTAGGTTATTAAAGTAGTAAATAAATAAAGATTATTAAAAAGATCTTAGCAAAAACGTCCGTGCGTAAATTTATAACTCTATTAATCTTAGTTGTACAATAATAAAAATATAACCATTAAATTTCTATTAAAATAAGGAATCTAGTAGTATTTTTTTTATTTTAATTACCTATATATTAAACCAGTTATATAGTATTATAGTATTTGTACTATAATATAATCCTTGCTAAAAATCATATAATCCCTGCTTAGCGTATTGCTTGATAACTTGCTAAATAAAAATGCTATAAATATAAAAAAATCATATATAAACTTTTTATTTAGTTAGAAATCGACTCGCACTATTTATATTATTATAGCATTAGTATTGGCCAAGTTATATTGTTGCGCACGGACGTTTTTTGTATGGGAAGAAAAGTGGCAAATATGGCCGGGTGGCAAATATGGCCGTGGGATACGTTATAAATAGTTATATAAAAAGTATATACTAACTTTTAATTTTTAATAGCTATAAAAGCTACTATTTATATAATTTTAAAAAATATTATAAAATAATAATATTATTATACTTTATATGCTAGCATATTTATTATATAAGCTTTAGCTTTTTAAAATAGTTATATTAAAAAAAAAAAAAATACTTAATATAAGCATATATTATATATATATTAAAAAAAAATTGTTTATTTATATTTTTTATCGCGTTTAATGTATTAATAATAAAAGCTAACATATAAAAAGGTTTTTAAAAAGTAAAATTAGTGCTATATAATTTAAAATATATTATTACTTAGCTAAATTTTTATTTAATTATTTTTATAATTAAAGCTTTATTTAATAACTTATTTTTATTTTAACAATTTATTACTTTAAATAATATATAAAATATAATATTTTAATTTATATTTATTATATATTTTATTATATAATATTAAAATAGCTTATTAATATATATTATTAAAAATATATAGCAAATTATATATAGCGCAATAACTATTATATATTATTTAGCTTTATTAAAAAAAAAAGTTATAACTTTTTATATAATAAATAATTAACTTAGTTAATATTATTATATAAAAAAAACAAAATTATATAATAAAAAATTACTTTATATATAAAATATAAAAAAGTTATAAGCTACTAAAGCAGCTATTATATAAAAAATAGCAAAAAACTTATATATAATACTATAAAATATATAGTAAGCCTAGCTATAATATATAAACATATTAAAATAAGCAAAAAATGTTTAATAAATTAAATTTTAAATAGTTTTAATTAATTTTTTATTATATAATTAAGTTATAAAAAATTATTTATATAAAGGTTAAAAAAGAGTGTAATTAACCTAGGTATGCAATTAACCTATAAAATATATTAACTTATTATTAGATTAGTTTTTTTATTTTATTACTAAATATACTTGTTTATTTATTAAGTAAACAATATTTTTTAATTATAATATTACTAAATTATTTTACTTAAAATATAACTTTTTAGTTTTTATTTTTTATTTTTTTATTAACTTTTTTATGTTAAATAAATATTTTAATATTTTTAAATATTATATTTTATTAGCTATTTTTTTATTTTACTAAGTATTTTTATTTTTTTTAATTATTTTATACTATATAATATTTTTAATAGTTAATTTATTTTGTTTATTTTTTAAATTTAATAGTTTTGCTTTTTTCTAATTTTTTTATAATTATTTTATAGCTTTAATAATAATATAAAAAATACTTTATATATTTTTATATACTTTTTTAATAACTAAATATAATATATTTATAATTTAATTTTTTTAAAAACTTTTATTTTAATATAAATAAATGCTAGCTTTTTTTTATATTTAAAATAAAAATATATAGTTAATAGCTTTATAATATTTATAATATTATATTATTTAAGTATATAACTAGCATTTATTATAACATTTTTATATAGTTTTTATTACTTTTTTTAAATATTTATATAGTGCTTATTATATTATATTTATTTTTTTAGCTATTTTCTTACTTTTTAAACTTTAAACTAAAGCTATTTTAAAATATATTTAATAATATTTAAATAATAGCTATATAAAGCTTTAAAAAGTAAATAACTTATTATTATATATTAACTATTATTATATGCAAACTTAGCTTTAAATAAAATTTTTGCTTATTTTATTAGCTTATCAATAGTATATATTTATAAATACTTTTTTAATATTTAATACACTTTTTTTATTTAATTATTAGTTTATTAATATTATATAGTTAATAATATTTTATAAATTTTTTACTTATTATAAATTCTTTTTTAAAACTTGTTAATAATAAGCTTATTTTTATTATTTATTATACTTTTTAATAATTTAAATTAACATATTCTATAGCTATATTTGCTACCTGGCCATATTTGCTACTTTTTTTTACCTTTATATAAACAATTTTTTATAACTTAATTATATAATAAAAAATTAATTTAAATTATTTAGAATTAAATTTACTAAATATTTTTATTTTATTTTAATATGTTTGCACATTATAGCTAGGCTTGCTACATATTTTATAGCATTATGTATAAGTTTTTTGCTTTTTTATATAACTACTACTTGTATGCTTTTTTGCTATTTTTTATATAGCAGCTGCTTTAATAGCTTATAACTTTTTTATATTTTATATATAAAATAATTTTTTATTTTATAATCTTATTTTTTTTATATAATAATGTTAACTAAGTTAAATGTTTGCTATATAAAAAGTTATAACCTTTTTTTTTAATAAAACTAAATAATATATAATAATTATTACGCTATATATAATTTGCTATATACTTTTAATAATATATATTAGCAAGCTATTTTAATATTATATAATAAAATATTTAATAAATATAAACTAAAATATTATATTTTATATATTGTTTAAAGTAATAAATTGCTAAAGTAAAAGCAAGCTATTAAATAAAGCTTTAATTATAAAAATAGTTAAACAAAAATTTTGTTAAGCAATAATATATTTTAGGTTATATAGCACTAATTTTGCTTTTTAAAAACTTTTTTATATATTAGCTTTTATTATTAATATATTAAACGTATTAAAAAATATAAATAAAAATTTTTTTTTTAATATATATATAATATATGCTTATATTGAGTATTTAATTTTTTTTTTATATAACTATTTTAAAAAGCTAAAATAATTAATATATACTTTTTATATAACTACTTATATATTAATTAAAATATAAAACTTAATTAATATTTTACTTATTTATTATTTAGCTATTTTTTATAGTTATAATAACTTAACTATTAAGCAATAAAGTGCTTTTATACTAAAACAACAAATAGTTTTTTTTTATAATAATAATATATAATAAAATAATATAGCTATATAATAAAATAGCTTAAATAACTATAGCTTATTTATAATTGCTTTGCTATACTACTTTTAAATCTTTTATATAATTAAATATAATTATAACTATTTTAAATAAAATTTTGCTTATAATAAATTTAGTCTTATTAAAGTTATATATATATTTTTTTTTAAACTTTATATTTTGCTATTATATTTTATATAAAAGCAAACTATTTATAATATTTAAATAAATTTTTATATAAAACGCGCTAATAATTAATTTAGCAATTAAAATATATTATAAAAGCTAGTTATTATTATATAAAAATAAAAATTTAGTTTTTGCTAACATATTTTTTATTATATAACTTTAGCAATTAGTTAGCTATATTTTTAATATTACTATGCTTAAATAAAAACAATTGCACAATAAAGTTAAGTATATATTATATAATAGCTTGCTCTTTAAATTTAATAAGTTTTTAATTATTAGTAAACCTATTAAATATTATTATATAATTACATTTTTAATTAAAAAAAAATATATATAGTACATTATAAATTTTAGCTGCGCGTTAAATACTTAGTTTTAAGTTTATATAAATTGCTTAAAGCGCAAAAATAATAGTAGACTTTTTTTAAAGGCTTACTATAGTAGGTAGTAAAGATATAGTAGATCAAAAGTTATGCGTACAAAGGTAAGAAAAAGTGGCAAATATGGCCAGGTAGCAAATATAGCCGTAGGATATGTTAACACTTTATTTTTTTTATAAAGTATAGCTATAAGTTTAGCTATATTTAATATTTTTATAATAAATATAAATAAAGCTGTTTTTATAAAGTAGTTAATAATTATTAAAATTATATTATATATTAAGCTATTAACTAGCTTTAATATATCATAAAACATTATAATAAAGTTTAAGCTAATTTTTTATTATAATTAATTTAAAAGCAAAAATATTTATAGTTTTTTAAATAGCTTATATTTTAGCTTTTTAATATTTTTATACTTTATATATATAATAATATATTTATAAATACTTTAATTTAACTGTTTTTAATAAAACCTTTTTTATAAATATTTACCTATTTTATTACTTTTAATATAGCTAGCTTTAAAGTTATTATAAAATTAATATATTAACTATTAAATTAGTGCTACTTAAGCTAAAATAATTAATTTTTTTTAAAAAAATAGTATGTTTTAATTGTTAATATAATACTTTTAATATATTCTAGCTTATTAATATATAATTTTTATTAATTTAATAAGTATCAAGTTTTTAGTTTTTAGTTTTTTAACTATTATATAAAATTATTTTAATATATTTAATTTTAATACTATTTTGTTTTAAGCTAACTATTTTATTATAAAATATAAAATAAATTAGTTATAAATAATAGTTTTAGCGCTTTTTTTATTTTTTTAAAGCATATTTTTTAACTTTTTAATAGTAAGTTTTATAAATTAAGTTATTACTTTAATTTATACTATATATAGTTAGTAAGTTAAGCATATATATTAAGAATTTTAAATTTTATTTTTTTAAAGGTTTTTTATAATTATATAACGTATCCCACAAATTAATTATATACCTAGGTTAATTACACACTTTTTTTCTATATAAAAAACGTTTGTGCGTAATATTATAACTTAGCCAATACTAATTCTATAATAATATAAATAGTAGTAGTTAATTTTTAACTAAATAATAAGTTTAAATATGATTTTTTTATATTTATAGTATTTTTATTTAATAGATTATTAAGGTTGAAAATAAATAAAAATTATTAAAAAGATTTTAGCAAAAAAGGCCGTGTGTAAATTTATAACTTTATTAATTTTAGTTATATAATAATAAAAATATAACTATTAAATTTTTATTAAAATAAAAAATCTAGTAGTATTTCTTTTTATTTTAATTACTTATATATTAAACTAGTTTTATAGTATTATAATATTTATACTATAATATAATTTTTAATAAAAATTATATAATTTTTGCTTAGCGTATTACTTAATAACTTGCTAAATAAAAATATTATAAATATAAAAAAAATTATATTTAAACTTATTATTTAGTTAAAAATTAACTAGTATTATTTATATTATTGTAGCATTAATATTAGCTAAGTTATAATGTTGCGCATAAACGTTTTTTTATATAAAAAAAAGTGTGCAATTAACCTATGTATATAATTAACCTATAGAATATGTTAGCAAAAGTTTAAAATTAGGTTAATATATAATTTTATAATTTATTTTTTTATTATAAAGTACTTTTTTAAATATAACTTTAATAATATTATTTAAGCGGTTTAAATATTTTATATTAATACTTTATATTTCTTATTTTTTAGTTTTTACTATTATATTATAATTGTTTAAAAATTTTTTAATAGCTTATTAAATAGTTTAAGTTTTCTTTTAAAATATAAAAACTATATTTTTATACTTTAATGCTTTTGCTATATAATTAAGCTTTTATAATAGTTTATTTATTAAATTTAAAATGCTTAAGTAATATTTAATATTTTAATTAAATTAAGCTAGTTTATATATTTAATATACTAATTCTTTTTAAAAATTGCGTGCCAAAAAGTTAATAACATTTTATAATATTATAGAATTTATTTAAACTATAAAAAGCTTGTTTATACTTTTAAAATATTAGCGTTAATATTTATAGCTTTTAATTATTATTAAAAGTTTTTATTAGCTAGTAGCCTAATATATTTTTATATTTACTAGTTTATATAACTAGTATGCTATTAATTATTATTATATTTTATATTGTTAAAATAAATTATTTAAAATAGCTTTTAATAATATATTTGCTTTTATTTTAATTAAAAGTTTATTATTTTAGTATTAAAAAATAGTTATTAATATAAATATTTTTTAAAAAGTTTAAAAAGCTTGTTTTATTTTTTAGTTTATTTAAATAAATAGCTACGCTTATTTTATATTTTTCAGTAATACTATAATTAGTATAATAATTTTAAAGTAACATATCCCACAGGTTAATTGCACACCCGGGTCAATTGCACACTTTTTTTCTTATACAAAAAACGTCCGTGCGCAACATTATAACTTAGCTAATACTAATGCTATAACAATATAAATAGTACTAGTCGATTCTTAACTAAATAACAAGTTTAAATATAATTTTTTTATATTTATAGTATTTTTATTTAAAAGGTTATTGAGGTTGTAAATAAACAAAGATTATTAAAAAGATCTTAGCAAAAAGGGCTATATATAAATTTATAACTCTATTAATTTTAGTTATATAATAATAAAAGTATAACTATTAAATTTCTATTAAAATAAAAAATCTAGTAGTATTTTTTTTATTTTAATTACTTATATATTAAACTAGTTATATAATATTATAATATTTGTACTATAATATAATCCCTGCTAAAAATCATATAATCCTTGCTTAGCGTATTGCTTAATAACTTGCTAAATAAAAATATTATAAATATAAAAAATTATATTTAAACTTTTTATTTAGTTAGGAATTAACTGGTACTATTTATATTGTTATAACATTAGTATTAGCTAAGTTATAATGTTGTGCACGGACGTTTTTTGTATAAGAAAAAAAGTGTGTTATCGACCTAGGTGTGCAATTAACCTGTGGGATACGTTATATAAAAAAGTTTTTAAAAAGCAAAATTAATGCTAAATAACTTAAAATATATTATTGCTTAGCTAAATTTTTGTTTAACTACTTTTATAATTAAAGCTTTAAATAATAGCTTGCTTTTATTTTAATAATTTATTATTTTAAACAATATATAAAATATAATATTTTAATTTATATTTATTAAACATTTTATTATATAATATTAACATAGTTTACTAATATATATTATTAAAATATAATTATAATAAATTATATATAATATAACAGCTATTATATATTATTTAGCTTTATTAAAAAAATTATAACTTTTTATATAGCAAACAATTACTTTAATTAATATTGCTATATAAAAAATAGCAAAAAAGCATGCGAGTAATAGTTATATAAAAAAGCAAAAGACTTGCGCGCAATGCTATAAAATATATAGCAAGCCTAACTATAATATGCAAACATATTAAAATAAGCAAAAAACATTTAGTAATTTAAATTTTAAATTAATTTAATTAATTTTTTATTATATAGTTAAGCTATAAAAAATTGTTTATATAAAGGTAAAAAAAAGTAGCAAATATAGCTAGGTAGCAAATATAGCAATAAAATATATTAATAATATCATTATAATATATTAATAAGCTATTTTATTAACTTTTTTTTATAAATACTTAGTAGTATATTAAAGTTTAATATAAATTTTATTAAATAATCAAACAACGTTTAAAAATAATATTAACACTTAAAATAATTAATATAAAAATACTTATTAAATATTTTAAAAAATTATAATATAATAAGTATAATAATTATATATATATATATATAACATTTTTAGCATTAAATTATTAAATATTAATAATATATATAATTTTTAAATTAATAAGTATATTAACTATATAGTTATAATAATTTATTTAATAATTTTAATAAATAAATATTTTTAAAAAAATCTTTTATAAAAAATTATTATAATAATAATTAATTAGCAAATAAATAAATAAAAATTAAATAAAAATAAAAGTAACGTATCCCACGGCTATATTTGCCACTTTTCTTTCCGTACAAAAATCGTTTGTGCGCAACATTATAACTTAGCTAATACTAATGCTATAATAATATAAATGGCACCAGTCGATTCTAAACTAAATAACAAGTTAAAATATAATTTCTTTATATTTATAATATTTTTATTTAGCAAGTTATTAAGCAATACGCTAAGCAGGGATTATATTTTTTTGCAAGGATTATATTATAGTACAAATACTATAATACTATATAACTGGTTTAATATTTAAGCAATTAAAATTAAAAAAATACTACTAGATTCTTTATTTTAATAAAACTATAATGGTTATATTTTTATTATTGTATAACTAAAATTAATAGAGTTATAAATTTACGCACATACCTTTTTATTTAAATCTTTTTAATAATGGTTAGTTAGTTACTACTTTAATAACCTACTAAATAAAAATACTATAAGTATAAAAAAATTATATTTAAACTTGTTATTTTATTAATAATCGACTAGTATTATTATAGCATTAATATTAGCTAACTTATAATATTACGCACAAACGTTTTTTATATAGGAAAAAAAATAGCAAATATAGCCGTGTAATACGTTATAATATAAAGCAAAAGCTTTATAAAAAGGTAATAATTAAATATAAAAATATAAATATAAAAATGTAAGTAAATAGCTTTATAAATATATTATAATAATAAATAAAGTAGCAGTTATTATAAATATTATAAAAATATAAAATAAAAAGGTTAATTAAAAAGTTTTATAATTAGGCCTTACTTAAGTAAATATATACCTAGTTGCTATTAAAAACTAGTAGCAAAAAAGAGAGGGTAATATAAAAAAACATACGTTTTTTAAAGACTAACTATTAAAAAGGTATATATTGCTTGCGTAAGCTTGCTAAAAGCAAGGTAATGATTAGTAAAAGGCCTAATAAGGCCTTGCGGCTATATATAATTAACACACTAAATAAAAATAATCTTTTATAGCTATTTTTTAAAATCTAGCACATTATTTTATAATATATTAAACCTTACCATTTACGTTATAAAAATTATATTTATATAATAAGAAAGTAGCCACTAGGTACGTACTTGCAACACGCACCTATAAGGTATATACTTTAATACGTACTATAGCAAACGCTTCTTAAGGATTAGCTAAAGGCTTAATAAGACCTTGCAGCCACATATAATTAGCACACTAAATAAAAATAAAATTTTATAGTTACTTTTTAAAATTTAGTATATTACCTTATAATATATTAAACTTTAAACTTTAAACTTTTTTATTTTTATATTAATAGTTATAATATAATATAAAAATAAAAAGTATTATATATAAAATTTATAATTATTAAGCAAATAGTTATTACTAAACTAAAACCTTGCTTAAATAAAAACTTAAGTAATAATTTAAATATTAAATAATCTATAAGTTAAATGCTTATAATACTTAAAAAAAAAACTTTAAATTATTAAAGCTAAACAACTTAAATAGCTAATATAAAAGTTAATAAAAATTAAAAGGTTAAAGTTTATATTAGTTAAAATATAATTGTTTAGCTAACTAAATGCTAAGTTAATTATAATTATATTTATAGCACTATAAAAGTAGATTTATAATGCATAATAAACTACTAGTATAAGCAGCAGCTATTATAGCTTAAACTAGCTAATTATTATAATTATTAGCAAATAAGCAAAAGCTAAAAGCAAGAAATATTATTAAAGCACTTATATATAACTATATATAGTTTAAGCATAATATTATTATTATAAAAATTAAAAATAAAATATTTGCATTTAAAAAAGTAATAAATAAAAGCTTAACTAATTAAACTTTATTTAAATAATTTAAATATTAACTTAAATAAAATAAAATTTATAAACTAATAAGCAAGCATATTATAAAATATTAAATTATAAACATTTTAAAAATAAAGCAATATTTAAAACTTTTAAAAAAAATTTTAGTAAGAAAACATAGATTTTAAGCTATTTTAAAAAATATTTTATAAAGTAATTATATAAACTATTTTAAAGCAAAATTAAAACGTTAAAAAAAAAGTGTTATAATAGTAAGGTTTAATATATAAGCTAAAAAGCTATTATTAGTTTAAAAACAATTAATAATTACCTTTAAATTATTAATATAAGCTTTAACTAAACTTTAAAAAAGTTTTATTTAAATAAAAAGTAACTTTTAAAAGTATAATATATTTTATAGCTATATTTGCGACCCGGCCATATTTGCTACTTTTTCTTACCTTTATATATATAACTTTTAATTTATTATATTTTAACTACCTACTATAATAAGCTTTTAAAAAAAGTTTAATATTATTTTTACACTTTAAATAATTTATATAAACTTAAAACTAAATATTTAACGTATAGTTAAAATTTATAATATACTATATATAAATCTTTTTAACTAAAAACATAGTTATATAATAATATTTAATAAGCTTACTAATAATTAAAAATTTATTAAATTTAAAAAGTAAGCTATTATATAATATATATTACTTTGTATTATATAATTATTTTTATTTAAAAATAATAATATTAAAAATATAAATAACTAATTATTAAAATTATATAATAAAAAATATATTAATAAAAACTAAATTTTTATTTTTATATAATAATAATTAACTTTTATAATATATTTTAATTACTAAATTAATTATTAATATATTTAATATAAAAATTTATTTAAATATTATAAATAGTTTGCTTTTATATAAAATATTATAGCAAAATATAAAGTTTAAAAAAATATAGTTATATATAACTTTAATAAAACTAAATTTATTATAAGTAAAATTTTATTTAAAATAATTAAAATTATATTTAATTATATAAAAAACTTAAAAGTAGTATAGCAAAGCAATTATAAATAAGCTATAATTATTTAAGCTATTTTATTATATATTTATATTATTTTATTATATATTATTATTATAAAAAAAAACTATTTATTATTTTAATATAAAAATATTTTATTGCTTAAATAGTTAAGTTATTATAACTATAAAAAATAGCTAAATAATAAATAAGTAAAATATTAATTAAATTTAATATTTTAATTAATATATAAATAGTTATATAAAAAATATATATTAACTTTTAATTTTTAGTAGCTATAAAAGCTATTATTTATATAATTTTAAAAAATATTATAAAAATAATAATATTATTATACTTTATATGCTAGTATATTTATTATATAAGCTTTAGCTTTTTAATATTAGCTATTTTAGCTTTTTAAAACAATTATAAAAAAAAATTTAAATATTTAATATAAGCATATATTATATATATATTAAAAAAAGATATTTTATTTATATTTTTTAATATATTTAATATATTAATAATAAAAGCTAAAATATAAAAAAGTTTTTAAAAAGCAAAATTAGTGCTATATAACTTAAAATATATTATTGCTTAGCTAAATTTTTATTTAATTATTTTTATAATTAAAACTTTATTTAATAGCTTATTTTTATTTTAGCAAAATATGATTTTAAATAATATATAAAATATAATTTAAAATTGCTTGCTAATATATATTATTAAAAGTATATAGCAAATTATATATAATATAATAGCTATTATATATTATTTAACATTATTAAAAAACTAAATTATAACTGTTTATATAGCAAATAATTAACTTAATTAATATTGTTATATAAAAAAAACAAAATTATAAAATAAAAAATTGTTTTATATATAAAATGCAAAAAAGTTATAAGCTGCTAAAGCAGCTGCTATATAAAAAGTAATAAAAAAGCGTGCTAGTAATAATTATATAAAAAAGCAAAACACTTGTATTAAATATTATAAAATATGCAGCAAGCTTAGCTATAATATATAAACAAAAAAAAAAAAAAATTTTTAAAAAATTAAATTTTAAATAGTTTAAATTAATTTTTTATTATATTATTAAATTATAAAATATTATTTATATAAAAGTAAAAAAAAGTAGTAAATATAGCTATAAAATATATTAGTTTTAAAATTAAATAAAACTAAATAATAATAAAATATTTAATAAAATAGTAATAAAAAAGTTAAAAATAGCAAAAAGCATAACATATCCCACAGCTATATTTGCTACCCAGCCATATTTGCCACTTTTTCTTACCTTTGTACAAACAATCTTTTATAACTTAACTATATAACAAAAAATCTATTTAAACTATTTAAAATTAAATTTGCTAAATATTTTTTTTCTATTTTAATATATTTGCACATTATAGCTAAGCTTGCTGCATATTTTATAGCGTTGCGCGCAAGTTTTTTACCTTTTTGTACAACTACTACTTGCATGCTTTTTTATTATTTCTTGCACAGCAGCTGCCTTAGCAGCTTATAACTCTTTTATATTTTATATATAAAGTAATTTTTTATTTTATAATCTTATTTTTTTTATATAGCAACGTTAACTAAGTTAGTTATTTATTATATAAAAAGTTATAACTTTTATTTTTAATAAAGCTAAAAAATATATAATAGCTATTATGCTATACATAATTTGCTATATACTTTTAATAATATATATTAGCAAGCTATTTTAATATTATATAATAAAATATTTAATAAATATAAACTAAAATATTATATTTTATATATTATTTAAAATAATAAATTATTAAAATAAAAATAAGTTATTAAATAAAGCTTTAATTATAAAAGTAGTTAAATAAATATTTAGCTAAATAATAACATATTTTAGGTTATATAGCACTAATTCTGCTTTTTAAAAACTTTTTTATATGTTAGCTTTTATTATTAATATATTAAACGTATTTAAAAACGCAAGTAAAAAATCCTTTTTTAATATATATATAATATATGCTTATATTAAATATTTTTTTTTTTTTTTATATAACTATTTTAAAAAGCTAAAGCTTATATAATAAATATGCTAGCATATAAAGCATAATAATATTATTATTTTTGCAATACTTTTTAAAATTATATAAATAATAGCTTTTATAGCTATTAAAAATTAAAAGTTAGTATATACTTTTTATATAACTACTTATATGTTAATTAAAATATTAAACTTAATTAATACTTTGCTTATTTATTATTTAGCTATTTTTTATAGTTATAATAACTTAACTATTAAATAATAAAGTACTTTTATACTAAAATAATAAATAGTTTTTTTTTATAATAATAATATATAGCAAAACAATATAGCTATATAATAAGATAGCCTAAATAATTATAGCTTATTTATAATTGCTTTGCTATACTACTTTTAAGTTTTTTATATAATTAAATATAGTTATAACTATTTTAAATAAAATTTTGCTTATAATAAATTTAGTTTTATTAAAGTTATATATATTTTTTTTTTAAACTTTATATTTTGCTATTATATTTTATATAAAAGCAAACTACTTGTAGTATTTAAACAAATTTTTATATAAAACGTGCTAATAATTAATTTAGTAATTAAAACATATTATAAAGGCTAGTTATTATTGTACAAAGGTAAAAGTTTAGTTTTTGCTAATATGTTTTTTATTGTATAACTTTAATAATTAGTTAGCTATATTTTTAACATTACTATACTTAAGTAAAAACAATTATATAATAAGGTTAAATATATATTATATAATAGCTTACTTTTTAAATTTAATAAGTTTTTGCTTTTTAAGGTTGCTATTATATATAGTTATATAACTACATTTTTGGTTTGCTAAAGTTATTAATAATATATTATAAATTTTAGCTGTGCATTAAACGCTTAGTTTTAAGTTTATATAAAGGGTTTAAAGTGCAAAAATAATATTAAACTTTTTTTAAAGGCTTACTATAATATATAGTAAAAATATAATAGGTTAAAAATTGTTTATATAGAGGTTAGAAAAAGTGTGCAATTGACCTGGGTATGCAATTAACCTGTGGGATATATTATTTTAAAAAATTAAAAAACTTTTTTTTAATTAAATAATAATTATAATTTTTTAATTTTATACTTTAAAAGTTATTAAAAGCTAAAAAAGCATAAATATTAATTATTAAAATAAAATTTAACTAAATAAAATAGTAATATATATATATTAAAGCATATTTAAACTAGTTTTAATAATATTTTTTTTAGAAATTAAGTAATAAAACCTTTTTTATTTTTTATTTTTATAGTGCTTTTAAAGTATTAAAGCAAACAAAATAAGCAATATTTACTTTATTAATTAGCCTTATAACAACTATAATTAAAACAAAAATAATTTATTTTAAATTTATTTTAAATTTAAAATAATAAGGTATTTTTTAATGCAAAAACTAAAAATACTTTATATAAAAAAATAAAGATATTAATAAACAAAATATATATATTTAAAATAAGCTTGCGTTTAAAGCTAAAATATAAACTTATATAAAATAATTAATAAAAAAACTTTTATTTTATTTTAATTAGCATAATCTTTTTAATTTAATAAAAAAGCTTAAAACTTAATTTAATTAAAAACAAGTATATTATTAATAATAATAATAACTATATTAATGCTTAATTCTTAATAAATTAAGTATATTTTTATTATATAACTAATAAAAATATCTTTTTTAAATAATTAATATTTAAAAACCTATATTAAAAAAATATTAAAACAAGTTATAAAATATAAGTACTTTTTCTTACTTTATTATTAAAAACATTAATTAAAAACCTATACAAATTTAAACTTTTAAGCTAAAATTATTTAAAAACTTAGCACTATATATATTAAATTTAAAACAGGTAATATTATTAAAAATATTAATACTATTTAAATAAAAAATAATTTTAAAACTATTATATATTATATTTTAAATAATATATTTTATAGCTATATTAATAGCCTAGCTATATTAGCAGCTTTTTTTAACTTTTATATAAATAATTTCTAACTTATTATATTTTAACTGCTTAATATAGTTAGCTTTTAAATTTTTTTAAATTATTTTTATATTTTAAGCACTTTATAAAAACTTTAAACTAAATATTTAATATATAAATAGCTAAAATCTATAATTTAATATATATAATTTATTTAACAGCTAATATAATTATATAATTATATATAAAAAATTTATTAATAATTTAAAATTAAATTAATTAAAAAGCAAGCAATTATATAATATATATTTAATTTTATATTATAATTTTCTTAATTTAAATATAATAATATTAAAAATATAGCTAATTAATTGTTTAAATTATATAATAAAAAATATATTAATAAAAACTAAATTTATAACTTTAAATAATAATAATTAAAGATTATAACGTATTCTATGGGTTAATTGCACACCTAGGTCAATTGCACACTTTTTTTCCCATACAAAAAACGTTTATGCGCAACAATATAACTTGGTCAATACTACTGCTATAATAATATAAATAGCACTAATCGATTTGTAACTAAATGACGAGTTTTAATATGATTTTTTTTATATTTATAGCATTTTTATTTGGTAGGTTATTAAGGTAGTAAATAAATAAGAATTATTAAAAAGATCTTAGCAAAAAGGTCTATGCGTAAATTTATAACTGTATTAATTTTAGTCTTACAATAATAAAATATAACCATTAAATTTTTATTAAAATAAGGAAATTAGTAATATTTTTTTTATTTTAATAACTTTAATATTAAACATGTTATATAGTATTATAGTTTTTATACTATAATATAATCTTTGCTAAAAATTATATAATCCTTGCTTAGCGTATTATTTAATAACTTGCTAAATAAAAATATTATAAATATAAAAATATTATATTTAAACTTGTTATTTAGTTAGAAATCGATTAGTACTATTTATATTATTATAGTCGTAGTATTGGCCAAGTTAAATTGTTGCGCACGGACGTTTTTTGTACAGGAAAAAAAGTGTGCAATTGACCTGGGTGTGCAATTAACCCATGGGATACGTTAATATATTTTAATTGCTTAACTAATTAATTATTAATATATTTTATATAATATTATTTAGCTTTATTAAAAAAAAGATATAACTTTTTATATAATAAACAACTAACTTAATTAATATTGCTATATAAAAAAATAACATTATAAAATATAAAAAAGTTATAAGCTGTTAAAGTAGCTGCTATATATAAAATAATAAAAAGGCATACTAATAATAATTATATAAAATATTAAAAAACTTTTGCGCAATGCTATAAAATATATAGTAAGCTTAGCTATAATATATAAACATATTAAAATAAAATAAAAATATTTAGCAAACTTAATTTTAAATAGTTTAAATAAATTTTTTATTATATAATCAAGTTATAAAAAATTATTTATATTAAAGTAAAAAAAAATATTAAATATAGCTATAAAATATATTATATTTAATAAAAATATAAATAAATGTTTATTATAATTTAAAGCAACGTAAAAGTTTATAACGCGTTATATTAAACTTAAATTATTATATATAATACTAGCTCTTTTAAGCCGTTTATATAAGGTTATATTTGTTTATATATAAATATAATATAGCATTTTATTATATTTATAAAGGGCTTATTTAAAGGGCCCTACTTAAAGGCCCTCTCTTTTTTTGCTTTGTTAGCCACATAGGCGATCTTTTTATAAGCTTTTTATAGCTCGCATGTTTATTAAAAATGCTTTAATCTAACGCGTAAAAGTAGAAAAAAAAAAGATCTTAATATAGTGCTAGCTATAAAATTACTTGCTAAGTAAATAAAAACTAGTAAAGTATTTATAACTTATATATATTATAAAATTTGTTTGCTTGCATTTTAAAACATTTATAGCGTGCTATAAATAGTGAATTTTATGCCTTAACTCGCTACACTAGGTGCCTTAAAGTACATATGCTGTTGAATTAGCTAAATATAACTTGCCTTTTTAGCATATGTCATCCCTGTATTTCCTCTACTATGGCTTTTAATCCAATCTGCAACTCCTCCCAAGTCGGCCATCCGTATCCCAATCGAAAGAACGAGTCATCCCTCTCGAACCAAGAGCCCCTTCCAACGTATACGCCATGCACATCCAATAGTCGCTTGTAAAAAGCCTTTAACCCTCCATCTAGGCCGCGTTTGATCTTAATGAAGCACATCACCCCCGCCTCGGGCTTGACCCAATCTACCAACTCCTGGTGCTTCTCCACCCACGCGCCGACGAAGTCCCTACGGCGGCGCATGTCGGCAACCGTATCCGGTAATAGCTTAGCTCGCTGGGCTAGAATCTGCTCAGCGACCAACTCGTCGATGACGCTACCGCTAATGCTAATCTGCTCCTTGGCGGCCAGGAACCGCTCTATGAGAGCGGGGTCTGTCGTAGTGAGCCAGCCAACGCGGATCCCTGGCACGCCGTAGGCTTTGGACATAGAGGACACTGTAATAACATGGCTCCCAAGCTCAGCCCCTCTGAGGATCCTGTCGTCGGATGAGTAGTTGAGATCAGCATATGTTTCGTCAATGAGGAGATAGCAGCCAGCATTCTTGGCTATAGACGCGATCGATCGCAGTTCCGATGCGGTGCACACTGTGCCTGTGGGGTTGTTTGGGGAGCAGATGCTGATCAGCTTGGTAGCGCCGGGGCGGATAGATGCGGCTATGTGATCTACGTCTAGCCGAAACTGGGAGTCAAAGTCCAGATCCACAAAGGTGATGTCACATCCAATGGACCGTGGGATTTCCAGATTTGTAGCGTAATTGGGGCGTGTAACGATGACGTGATCTTGGGGGCCGAGAATAGCAGTCTTGATGATGAACAGAGATGTCGAGGCGCCTGCCGTGACGAGAACGTCTTCGGCAGTCACCAAGTCGTTGCAGGTCTCGGCCACTAGTGACCGGATTTTGTGGCTTCCCTTGTGCTCCGTATACGTGAGGACAGTGTCTGACGGAATTTTGATGCCCAAGGAGTCGAGCGTCTGATCTGAAACGGCACTCTCAGAGAGATTGTATTTGATGGCCACGCCCACTTCCTCAGGCGCTTCTTTCTCGATCGTCATGCGTTGGTAATGCATTACGACGTTTGATGCCTTGACTTCGCATATAAAATAAAGCGAAAAACTTTAGGAGAAAAAAAAAAAAAAAGAGAGATTTTATAAAGAGTACGCGTTAAGGTGAGCGGCAAGCCGTTTACTAACCTGCTAATACTTACATGTTCTGTTTTATATAACCATACCGCCCCTTGTTTCAAGCTAAATACGGAAATAAACACGAAGAGTAAAGAAACATAAAACTTAAAAGTAGTACTTGCCAAACACCTTTAGCAAGCATAAAAGTCCTGATTAAGCAAGATACTTTAAAAGGTAAAAATATATGCTGCGTGAGTTTATATAGTATAGGTATAGGCTAGCCTTGTTTTTTTAAAACTTATGTTTATATTTTAATAAAACAAAGCTTTTAAGTTAAAATAATTAAAAAAAAAAATTTTTTATAAAAAAATAAAACTAAAAAAGATATAAAACTTATAATAATATATTTTATACTTATATTTAATACCTAGCTATATTTAACTTTTTTTTTTACTTTTATATAAACAATTTTTAATAACTTAACTATATAATAAAAAATTAATTTAAACTATTTAAAATTAAATTTACTAAATATTTTTTTTTATTTTAATATGTTTAACTATATATTATAGCTAGGCTTGCTAATATTTTATAGCATTATATATAAGTTTTTTACTTTTTTATATAATTAATATTTATATGCTTTTTTATTATTTTTTATATAGCAGCTACTTTATTAGCTTATAACTTTTTTATATTTTATAATTTTATTTTTTATATAATAATATTAACTAACTTAATTGTTTGCTATATAAAAAGTTGCAACTTTTTTTTTAATAAAGCTAAATAATATATAATAACTATTATATTATATATAATTTATTATAAACTTTTAATAATTTATATTAATAAGCGATTTTAATATTATATAATTAACTTTTTATAAATATTAACTCAAATATAATATTTTATATATTATTTAATTAAAGTAATAAATTATTAAAATAAAAGCAAGCTATTTAATAAGCTTTTAATTATAAAGGTAATATATTTTATAGGTTAATTGCACACCTAAGTCAATTACACACTTTTTTTAACCTTTATATAAACAATATTTTATAACTTAACTATATAATAAAAAATTAATTAAAACTATTTAAAATCTAATTTATTAAACATTTTTTGCTTATTTTAATATGTTTATATATTATAGCTAAGCTTACTATATATTTTATAGCGTTGTGCGCAAGTTTTTTGCTTTTTTATATAACTATTACTTATATGCCTTTTTATTATTTTTTGCATAACAGCTGCTTTAGCAACTTATAGCTTTTTTATATTTTATATATAAAGTAATTTTTTATTTTATAATTTTTTTTTTTTTTTTCAAT
>Ga0247782_1000373_pt1 | contig 35795 bp, 29 predicted proteins | sample UWRJL019104C5_FD_179928 | JGI IMG/M metagenome (GOLD analysis project Ga0247782, IMG submission 179928) | Plant litter microbial communities from Arlington Agricultural Research Station in Wisconsin, United States - UWRJ-L019-104C-5 | ecosystem: Environmental > Terrestrial > Plant litter >...
GAGGGGGTGGGGGGGGGGGGTGGGGGTGGGAGGGGGGGGGGGGGGGGGGGGGGGGATTTGTGTGGGCCACTCCATCCTTATTTTAGGTAACCTCAGCATAGAATGGTCCTTCGTTTGAACCTCCCCGGCCCTACCCCAGTGAAATTCCAAGCCACGCAGCCGGGATACAACCCAGCATAAATGGTAGACATCGTACAATAGGTAGTAGAACTTCCCGCCGAAAAGCCCGAGGGGGCCCCCGGCTTACTAAAAGCGACACGTAGAAGCAACAATGTTGTAATAGCCTACTAGGCAAGCTTATACCAAGCATAAAGTAGAAAAATGGAAAGCCGACGTTCTATTTGACGACATACTCCTAGCTAGAAATACAACTAGATCTGCTATTAAAACGTGTATTTGAATCTTTTAATTGGCACGCGGGTTGCTACTGCTTTATGACGAATAGCCTATGTCTATACAGCTCAGTGTTGCTTGATTTCTTTTTATATTTGTGTAAGCATGTGGTCACATGTTCTCGGCTTTTGGTGTTATGTGGCTTCGGGAAGTATTGCCATGGCTGCGACTCTAGTATAATACCCTTGAAATTATGATAAACTTCACTATACTTGAATCATAGGAAAATAAACAACATACAAAAGAATTTTGCTTGGATCTGGCCCATAGGCTATTCGGAATAGACTATTCCACACCTATGTAAGAAAAAGAAAATAATTTATACGTAGCCGTAAAAGCCAGTTTCTCTACTTATCAAGTACTCAAGTAGGCCCGTCGAGTGTCTGGTTAGTATTCACCCCCTAAAATAGATTTTGTCACGCGCCGTTGGCAGCGGGGATTGTACACCGCAGCCTCGGGACGAACGTGTCGTCGGTGAAACCAGCGTTGCACTCGAATTGCTGGTCCGACTGCGGATCCACGTCGCACTCGAACAAGCCTGCGCCGTCGGGGTTGCCTTCGTAGTGGCAGCCACTCATGCCCCAGACATCCTTGTTCGCATCCATCGACGGCGGCCACCCAGGGTTCTTCAGCGAGCTGCCGTTCAACTCCTCGTACACCGGACCCGCCTCGCAGAGGTCCAGGTCCTCCCCGGGGGTCACCTCGAATCAATCGCAGTTGGTGCCGATGGCGGGTGGGTCGCCCAGTCCATCGTTGACGATTTCGTAGTCGGAGTTGATCCAGACAGCCTGAGAGGGCTGGGGCGCTGGCGTCGAGATGGTCGCCGTGGTGGTTGAGGAAGGGGGTGTGGTCGTTGGGATAGACGTCTTGCTCGTCGATGTTGTGTGCCGGGGCAACATCCACTTGAGACGCATGTGGAGCCGACTGGTCAACAACTACCGCCCCCGCATGAATCTAAATCATCTTAGTACCGTTGTATGAGCCGTTAAGAGGTGATCGGGATACTTACACGACCCAGAAGGACATTGTGTCCTTTGTCGAGCAACTAAATTCACAAACGCTGAGCTGTCCGGCGTAGAGATTGACACGTTCGACTCTGTCGGCCACATTAGGCCACCAGCGACCTGAGCTTTCCATACCTCCTCCATGCCATCTAATATGAGAGTAAGGGTTGAAGTTTTCATTCCCATCGAAGCTAGTTATTAAATAGTACACGATAGTTTGAGCTCCCAGCCCCCCTCGTACAGGCAAAATACACCCGAATATCCCATGGTGTCGGATATGCCTCCGTACAGCTACATTCCCGACACCGCGAGCGTCTGGCCGGCTTCGGTACCTTGTTCTCTACCGTCAACGGTATCCAGCCCTTCTTCCCGGCGGCTTCGTAGGATTATGGGAACAATTATTTCCCGGCTAATCCCTCTGCCACTCTAGAGAGAGCTAGCATGCCACCAACGATAAACTCGCTGGGAGTGCCATGTCATCATATTCAGACGGCGCCATCTATCGAAAAGTCAGGTATTACATGACGCAAAACAAACCTGACAAGGCAAAACGATAGGTTCTTCGGCTATCAAATTGCAAGAGAAAAAGCTTGTACGCCCTCTTAAAAGGGAAAGTCGTATATCAAGCACTCGACGAGCTCCTCCCTATACGGGACTCTGGGATGGGCTTCAGTTGGGCAACATGCACAAGCACCTGGCATTACGTTGTCCTATGCAGATAGCCTTGTTTTTTCGCCATATTCGGGACACTTATAATAAGATTTTCCGCGGCGTCGAGCAGTGGAAGAACTTGCTGGATTGTTTCGGCTAGTTGCCTGTGGCAGCAGTTGTCCCCTTCGAAACATCGAAATTGAATGCTAAGCTTGTAAGTTCCTCGCTTCCACAACCTTATATTAGAAAAGGCGACGAAACGGTCTCCTCTAGGGATAGCTTGTTTTTAATGTGAGTGAGAGTATCATGGCCGAGAAATAAAGGCCACAAGGGTACCGTAAGGCCGGCCAGGAGGAAGGAGGATAACTTATATAAAGATTTACTATAATGGTTTAGTTACCGGTACTACCTATTACTTCCCAACTATCACCGAAACCTCCGTGATACTATGAATTCTATTACAAATGATCGTTGACGTCCTACTCATTCTGCAAGATCTTCCTCTTGGCCTTCTATGGTCTTGGTTGCAACTTCGCTATCCGACTCTAAGCTTGATATCGTGCCATTCTCATAAATGTCGTTACCAGTCAGCATCTTTATGATAGCGGCATTCTTCCTCTTTCGTCCTTCATCCAGCGCCGTCCTACCGTCCAAGGCTTTCAACTTTCGGTCTGCTCCGGCATCCAGAAGTATCTTGGCAGCATCATGGTGGCCATTGCCACAGGCGATCATTAGCGCAGATAGTCCCTTGTCGTCAGTGGCGTCCACTTCAGCTCCGTTTTTGAGGAGTAGTTTAATCGCAGTCCCATTCCCAGTGGTCGACGCGTGCAGCAATGGGGTCCATTGGGCACTATTCCTAACATTCACCTCCGCTCCACAGTCTAAAAGCGCCTGTATTGCGTCCTCCTGGCCGAATAGGGAGGCATAATGCAGAGGACTGCTAAGATAGGGACCGCCGGAACCTAGGCTGCCCCTGTGTTCCGATAGGAGTTTTATAGCTTCGGACGAAGAACCTATGCCGTAGTGCCAATCTCTCGATCCGAAGTACATAGAGGGCAATGACTGGTAGGCAAGCTCTCGAGCCCCTATTGCCGCCATATCCATAGCTGATCGACCTACGCTATCTCTTGCTTCCACATCCATACCGATGGATAACAGGATTTCCAGCATCTTTCTGTTTCTGTGAGCTGCTGCCACGTGCAATGCAGACCACTTATTTCCAAATGTCTGGGATAGCACTGCAGTTTTGTCTTTGTTGATCATCGCTCGTACAACAGCTTCATCTTTCTTGATAATGGCAAGGGACAGGGGACAAGGCCCCCAGACGTCACTCTCCATGATATTACAGCCGGCTTCGATGAGGAATTGTGCCGTCTCGCTGTGGTCATTCTCAATTGCCCAATGCAGCGGCTCCCATCCCTTGCCAGGATGAGTAGCGACATGTGCGTAGAAGCCCGAGAAAATTGTGAATCCCCGATGCATCCGGCGGACTTCAGGTGGTTGTATCGAGATATGAGTGATATCAGTATCCGTGATGTGCATGTCGGCCCCTTTACCAACGAGGTATTGAGCAACATCCGTCAGTCCCAACTCTGCAGCTAATGAAAGTGGTGTGCGTCCTCGCTTGTCTCTGTGGTCGAGGGTTGCTCCTCGTTCTACTAGCTTTGTCACCATGCTGATACTGTTGTAGTTGGCGTTGACTGCCCGGTGGATGGGTCGTGCTCTATTATGCGGGTCCGCATGGTTCAAATCAACGCCGGCGTCGAGAAACAATTGAAAGAGTTTATTATCTCCAAGATCACAGACATTGTGTAGCGCGGTCGGACTTTCGAAATCTAGTCCGTAGTACCGATCAGTTAAGAAACGTGATGGATCTAAGTCTAATGAAGAGACATAGTTCAATAAGGCATCTTTCAGCTTGGATGGTAGCTCTGCGGTCCCTTTCGCTCTTTCTGAAAGAGCTATGCAAATGACCATATCCAACAGGTCGCTTGGTGCTCTCTTCATTGATTCGATGGTGTGATCAGCTCCCTGACTGTAAGACAGTGATGATGCATGCGTCGACCAGTATTTCGCCGCATAGAGCAATAATGGGAATGGATAGAGTTGATCGTTCTGTAGATTTTCATGTTCTAGTTCTGGAAAATCAAACTCAGAGCTTGAGTCAGACTCATCTTCTATTGTTTCGGCTTCATGAGTAAGGGTGGATGTGGCCGAAACAGAATCCTTTTGTCGGTTCGTTGAGCGTTCATAGCCGGCCAAGTAGCCTAAGCATCCGCGCAGGATGCAGAGATTTGCGGCCTCCTCTTCGAGTCTGAAATGTCTGGGGCTGACATTATCCCCTTGAAGATATTCCTGGACAGTGAAGTGAGAGAAAGAGACGGCTCCGTCCTGATCAGGAGGGACTTCAACTCGGTCATCGATGCCAGAGATTGTGATGAGACCTGACAGAATCTTTCGTGCGCTCCAAATACTGCGGAACCTATCTTCGGGGCGGAAAGTGACAGTGTAGACACTTTGATCACCGGGGCCTCGAGGGTATTCCATTTCGAGAATAGCGATTTCGGCCATTTCGCTGAGTTGAAGGGGCCGCTTTGCATAAGCCAGCCACTGGAGAATCATCATGGCCATGGTCGATCGCTCAGCGCTTTCGATTCTCTTCAGCATCACTTCATATGTCTCTTCCAAGTTTTTAGGTAGACTTTGCAGAGCACTTTCAACATCCTTGTCTCTTTCCTTGTCCCGGAGCGATTCAAGTTGGAGGGCTGCCCACTACATGAAAAAAAGGTGAGTATATGTTCTGACTTTGTGATGGCAACCAGATAGAAAAGCCCGAAATAAGAGAAGATCACAACCCTACTCACTCTAAAAACCCCGTCTGCTTTGGACGTCAGTGTTTTCGCAACTTTCTTCTTCAGGCGCGCGGGCCAGCTTTTCCATGGCTGTCTTCCCAGAGAGTCGAGAAGATACGACTTGATATCGATGTTGATCTTTTCAGTGTCCATCAGAACTTTCTCTTTGTCAATATCAAGATTGGTGACGCTCGTTTCGATATTAGACTCCCTCCGACTAGTAACTAAGACATGCGCTCCGCCGTGAGAAGACCTGCAGAGATCTCCCAAGAAACTGATTATAGTTGCCTGGTCGACTTGACTAGGACACTCATCAACAGCATCTACAACGATGTAGGTTTGCTTTGACTCGCTTAACAGACCAGCCATGGTGGCGTTAATGTGCTCATCTAGAGGGAATTGGGAATGGGAGTACTTTTTATAAAGCTTCTGGAAGACGTGTGGCACGTGGAAGTAACCTTTTCTTACTTCGTCCTCTCGCGTCAAGTGGCGTACAAGCTGCATTAGTAAAGAGCGCTTGAATTTAGTGACGTCCTGTTTCGACTCCTGTCTGAATGAGAAATAATAGTACAGAACATTTGCCTCCGGGTCTTCCTCTAGTTTGTCGATTATGGTTGAGCTCAAAACAGTCTTTCCAGAGCCAGCTATGGACAACGTTATTATTACAAATTGCTCAATGATCTTCATGTTGAACACAGAGGTCTTACGCTTTCCTGTGAGCCAAACGAACGATTTGGACTTGATCTTCCAGTGCTTGAATGAGTGGTCTAGAAACCAATCACCAGTTGAATCGACGGTTCGATATTTTCGGGCATCATTGTGCTGCTCAAGGGGCTCGACAGTTTCAAGCCACGTCAAATGAGCGTTCTTATTTAGTTCATCGAGGAGCGCTGTATGATTCAAGTCTTAGCAATATGTGGAGATGTAGTAACAAGTTTCTTCTAAATGGTAGACGCACAAGCCATCGGAGCCTTTGCCTGCCGAAATTCGTCGATGAGTTTCCTCTCCCGAGGGTTGTCAAGGTAGTACTCCGCCGACGCCTCAATCTCTGCCAATTTTTCATGGTCATCTAGTTGAATGTCGCATAGCCCCTTGTTGACATTGAAACGAAAATACCTTCCACCGAGTCCAAGAAGTTCATGATTTTTGAAGAAGCGTGTTTCTGTCTTCTCCGTTTCTACTGCGATCTCCTTGAGTGTTTCGACGACCTCTTTCAAGTTGTCACCAAACTTCTTCAGATCCGGAAGACCGGTGCCAATACTGAGTAGACACTGGATCCGTCCTTTGGCAATGGCATCTGGCCAAATGGATTTGGCTTCCTCTAGTACTTGTTCGACGGGATTGTTCATGCCTGTTGCTCCATCAACAAAGGTTTGTCGCCCAATTTCCATGGGATCGAAGAATGTTGCTGCTGCAGATGTCGCGCGAGCGGCTTTCCAGATAACGCAGTCTGAAGTCGAAAGAGAGTCTACACTGTCTTCCGTCGTGTAGGAACGGAGCAGGACTGGTGTATTCCTGGCTTTCGTAAACGCACACACAAAGCTATAATCCAAGGCCCATATGAGTAGAATGTTCAGAAGTTCGTCTTCAAAATATTGGAAGATGTCTATGCACTTACACTTTGCAGGCGGCCGTATGTCGGTCATAGAGCTTTGCTTCGGGATCCTTGCTTTCAACGTACTCTTGCACGACGTTCTGAATTTCTTTTGCAAGGACATCTGAACGGTACTTGCCCGAGACCTCCCACTTGTCTCTGGCCTTTCCAAACAAATTTGCTTTCGACCTCCTGGGTGAGAATGCAGCAGAGGACAGCTCAATGTATTTATCAATACAATCTTGGACGTCCATCCGTAGACGACCAAGCATGATTGCTATGATCCTATGAGCATAGGAGTCAGCCCCCGTCATGCGTTGGTTTTTACAAAAAAGGTGATAGGTCATCCAAATGTCCCTAGCTTGGACAAACATACCCTCCAGTGCTGGTTCCGCCGATCAGGTCAAAGTAATCGCATGGTTTCGGGGGGTTAGCCGGGTTTACTCGTTTCATCAAGTATTTCAAGATGATCAGACTCGCTATTCCTCGAATCCCTCCCCCATCTGTTGTAGCACAAAGGTCAGCTCTGTACATATTTCAACATAGTAGATTCCAATCGTCAGCAATCACAGACCCAGAGAGAGAAGCTTCAGTGGAGGACTCTCCTCGGTAGAGCTGGGGGTCGCCATAGCGTCTGATGTTTCCTTGCAGCCAGTGCTCAAAAACTTCGTGTGCAGGAAATAAGTGAACGGAGAAGAAATTCGAGGAAAAGATGGACAGGCCGTCACTGCTGACATATGGTCCCCGGCAGTCGCCCTGCTGCCTCTTCTTGGCAGTGGGGGTTAGTTTATGGTCAATTCCGCGAACCAACGTAAGCATGTAGCTGAAGTCTAGCGAAACCACCATGGTTAGCTGCGGGGAGACGGACCATACTTTTTGCACGCACCACTCGCTGCCCGACCTTATATGCAGCCAGTTACAGGGTTCCTACGTACCATTGTGGTGTGTATAATTAATATTTCAGGAAAGACGAAGTGTTTGTAATTGCTTCCTCATGAACGCGATAGAGCTCGCTCAAGTTGGCCAGACTCGTCGGCCTTCCCACTTGATTACTCCATTCCAATTCATGCAGCAAACCCTATAGGAGAGAAATGGATACCTCAACAGAGCCCTCTCATTGCTTCATCCACTCGGAAACAGCATCTTAGTGGTTTTACCATCCCCGGTGCGATGCTACTAAGATTTAAGGTGCCATTTGGGCTTTAGGGCTGGCTCTCTTGTTTGCCTGCATATAACTCCATGCCCTATTGCGGCCAGAAATTTATTTTGCCTATTACTCTTTATCACGTTATTTAATAGGTAATTATTGAACAGCACAACTTAACATATCCAGTTCTAGTAACATTATGTTTACCTGAACAATCTAAAGTCGATACCAAGATTACCCTAGCCCTTACGAACCATGGTCTTATACACTAGAATACTATGTGGTTTTACTATATAAATATAAACTGTAAAGCTTGTTATATTAAATCTAGTAAAAATTAAAAACATATAAAACCATTAAATAAAATTATAAAAAACTAACTAAATAATAACATATATTTTTATTAAATTTAACTAGTTAAACTTTTTTTTATAACTATATATTTTTAAACATTTTTTGCTTAGTTAATACTTTAATAACTTGCTAAATAAAAATACTATAAATATAAAAAAAATTATTTTTAAACTTATTATTTAATTATTAATCTAACGGTACTATTTATATTATTATAACATTAGTATTAGCTAAGTTATAAAGTTGCGCACGAGTTGCAAGCGCGTCACTTTAGAGGAAACAAGGCTCCTAGGTATAACTGATCTATTGCCGAAGATCTACGGATGAGGAAGTAAAAGGAAAGAAACTCTACAATACATGACATTGTGGGATTTTCTTATTACAGAAGGGCAGGTCAGGTGACTACAGGTCAATGAGTACTTAGGCTCAATGAGCTCAATGAGCTCTCCAGCTCATTGAAGCTATTTGCATGGCATAGCTCTGCCATTGTAGCTCTGAGCCATTGATTGACCTGACCTGGGCCTGCACCTTCTGTAACTGCACGGACGTTTTTTATATAGGAAAAAAGTGTGCAATTAACCTATAGGATGCGTTAGCTAAATATATAAAGTATATATAATTTTTATTATTTTTTTTCTACAAAATAAGTATTAGCGTAAAACGCTTAAATATTTTAATTTTTTAAACGCGTTAAACTTTTTAAGTTAATTATGTTTATATAGCTTGTGACCCTAATCGCTGTACGTATATTGTCGTAACCCAGTGGCTCCCGACGATGAGATGCTAACTGCCTACCCGTCCTAATTGCGTTTCTAATCTGGCGGCCGTTGAGCTCCTCGCGGGCTAAGACATCGAGTTTTGTGCGGAGCTGGCTTGAGTTCTCGCTACTGCCTTCTGTCGCAATATTAGCAGCTTTCTCCAGCTCATGGATGAAGTCATTCCAGATCTCCAGCCGGCCATCTGCGTCGAGCTTGGGGTAGTGCAAAGCGAGTTGGATTCTCGACTTAAAGGCCTCGTCTAACGTCCCGACTTTTGTCCCAGACTCTCAATGTTAGCGGGAAGTAAATCTGACATGCTTGGAATGCATAATGAGTGAAAGACGACATCTCCGCGTACCTCTATTGGTGGTCAGTATGAGACTGCCATCGTAGTACTTCAGCACACGGAGAAATGCAGACACGAGAGCATTTCTCTGCAGGTCAGCCTGTGTCCTCTCTTCCAAGAAGACATCACTCTTATCAAATAAAACCACTAGAGAGCATATTAGTAAGAGCATAATCAGATAACAGGGCCGATGGCGCAACGCAACGCAGCGCGCGACCGCGGGACAAGGAGGTAGGAGAGAAGGAGGTATGCCTCATGAAGAAGGCACAGCAGGGGAGGTGCGGCTGTACCTGCTTTCCACATTGTTGCGATGTAAAGCACAGACTCGAGATACTTCTCCACACCTTCAGGATCCGTCCCGATATCGCCATAAGTTACTCTGTACAGCGGCTTTTCTGCCACTTCAGCGACACTTTCTGCCGTGAGTGTCTTACCCGTCCCCAGGGCGCCATGGAGAAGTATAATAAGCCCATTCCCCTTGCCTTCAATGATGTCGGTAGACGTACCAACTAACACATGCTCTTTCACCATCGCGGTGATAAGACTTTTCTTTTCCGGTGATAGAACTAGCCTGTCGAACGCTCTTTTGTTCCACTGAATGCCCCCGATATGTTCGACGAGGAGGTTCTCTAGTATGAAATCAATATCAGTATCCATTCCAAGTATCCATCAATTACAGCGAGCATAATCACTCACTCCACTTCTTGTCGTGCAAACTGAGCCCAAGTATTCGCGGCGGAAGCATAATAGCAAACTCTTCGCTTGGGGGCTCGTCCCTGTCCATGTCTACTATCTCCATCTGCTTTTGCTGCTGACCGGAATCTTCGTCTTTGCTGTGACTTTGATGGTATGTCTCCATATCAATCATATATCTTAGATTTACCTGCATCAGGGCCAGCAAGTCGACATCCTACACATCTACGACAGTATCATTCCGTGGAGCGGGTCATCATACAACTTGAATCTCAAAGGTGCGCTTCGGTGCTGTGCAGCTCACAAACCGCCTGTTCCTGCAAGACCAGAACGTCATCCCACGCCGCAGCAGCTGGACTCTGGCGTCGCTTGTGCTAAGTCGTAAGGGATACGCGACTAGTGAGCTAATATCTATTATGTCAGAGTTTGAAGGCCAAGAGACTCGCTTCCGGAAGTTTTCCTGGTAAAACGGCCCGTCAAACAACAGGCGTTTACACCTCAACTCTGGATTCATGTCTGCGGCAGCATATGAACATCTACCATCACAGCAACTGGCTGACCATCTTCGTGCATCAATACTAGCTCGTTGGATCGGAATAGCTTGTCAATGTGCTTCTTAGACACGCGGCCCGACTTGAAGAGACTTTCCGCCTCTGCATATTCAGAGCCCAAATCATCGTCGAGATAGTCATATAACGTCCAGACGGCCGCTATTTTCGCTGTAGTAGAGTACTCCGGCATCGCAGCCGAGAGTTCGCGCAGGTGATAGAGGATAGCGTACGGCGCGGGTATTGCTTGCTCGAAAACACTGGTTACGGGTCTGCCAGTTCTCCGCGTCTCCAGAATATGCAGCGAATGAATTAAATCTTTTGATATGATCTTGAGGCTGGCGCTGATAGGCTCGGCAGTAGGGCTATCGTCGTGCAGCATAGAAAAATATGGTCGGAGCATTTCAACCTCATCTGGTTCAACGTTGGGCATACTAAGCCTCTCGAAGAGGGCCTCGATACTCGAGTGATACCGCTCACAGTCGTACTGCTTGTACACTACAAACAAGATCTCCGGGTTGTCCGCGAGGTTGTCGGTCCGTTCCAAGACTATCGTCTGGCCCCGAAGTGCGGAGGCCTTGCAGTCATTCTTGTAGAGGGTAGTGCATCACGGAATATGCTCTTCTCTCTATGATTGTCGTGACCAGAACGCTGCTGCGAGCATATTACTTCATGGAGAATCAGGTACTCCGCGACTTTTGCACCAGACGTGGCCTGTCGCTTGTTGGAATGTTGGCTAGCATCAGAAAACCGCCTTAGCCTCTTACTCCCTTGGGGCGTAGGTCCTAGGCGGCTTGAGGATTCTTGGGGGTTGTCCATGCCCATCAAGATCTATTCTCTATCCTTTACAGATGAAGCGCAACGATTTGGCATAGGAAGACGCGATAAAGTTGTAGGCTCGCTTTCAATTCAAAACGATAACCCCGCCCCAGCCACCACCCAGCTGTCATGATCATACCCACCAGGGTAGGTATCTTGTACGTCGAAGCTGGCCAATCCGACAGTGCGATGGCAGGACATGCATCTCACCAAGAGGCTTGGGCATGCATGCAACCTTCAGGACATGGCCACGTCAAAGCGATTAGCCTCAAGAAATGAGGAAAGAATGGGAAATCCCTGTCTCGCATTTGGGTGCACTTTTCGGGCCCTGGGGAAACCCGTATGGTCTCTTGATTGATCGATCGGTCGCAGCGCTCAGCTCAGTTGAGGCGCAGATCCAAGTTCGAATGCGTCATTCAAAAAGAACACATACTCTGGTATGTAAGTCTAGTACCTATGTATAGAGGTAAATAGGTCTTGTTATTAAGTTTTATCTCTCAGTATTAGTAACTCGCTTATCCCGCTCACGAGTCGAAAAACCACGCTAAATACATCTGTAAAGTGAGGAGAAAATCGGGTAGGTATAGGTATTTCCCAGCGCCCCTACCCTACAGGTAGATAAGTACCTATCCTATACTACCCTACCTTCACGGGCGCGCTGTTCCCGTCCCGGGATTCCGATGATTTAATTCTGCTTCTCCATTTCCATTTCCGTTACCAACACCATTGCTATTGCTTTTCTCGTCTAGCAGGAGCCCCATCCGTCCCTCTTCCGCGAGCCTCTCCTCGCTTTTTCCAGCATCGCCGGCTAGAACGCCACTACTTACGCTTGCACTCATACCACCACTATCACCACCGCACCCGGCACTACCGGATCCGTTACTATCATCCCCATCATCGCCGTCATCCTCAGCAGCGCCGTACGTGCCGCCGACACTCTCCATAGTGAAAGGGGAAGCGGTGGGGGCATCCAGGATGCCCAGCTCGTGCGGGGAGAAGAAGCGCGGCATGACGAGGGCGCGGACGGGGATGAGGGCGAAGATGATGACGGGGAAGCCGACGGCGGCGATGGTCTGCGTGATGGCAAAGGTGGCGCCGAAACCGATCAATTCCACGGCCACGAAGGCCCAGATTGCACCACGGCGACGGATCCGGTGTAAGGGGTGGTTTGTTGGGGTTAGTGCTTTATCGCGCAGCAGAAATAGTAGTTTGGCCGTTATCCCATTCGCCTCGAGGGCCTGGTAACCCATTATGAAGAACAGACCCGCTAGCGCGGCCTGCGGGATCAGGTGGAGCACTATTAATAAGGGGCCCGTGGCCGTGCCTAGGGTAAGTAAACCTTGCGCTAGGTTTGAGACGCGCTGCTCGACTACGTGTGTTCGCTTATATGTGTAGTGGCCCTTCGCGTCCGGGCTGCTCTCGTCCGTGTCGACTTCTACTGCTGTTACGCAGAGTGATTCCGTGTGAAATGGTGCTTGGGGGATTAGACCATTTGGGAAAGGTAGGCCGAGAATACCGGCTACGCCTGTCGTCAGGCCGAGCAGGAAGATGTCCCAGTGGAAACCTGCCGGTTTGCGGAGAGGGAACTCTGTGCCTTGCGCGATGAGGGATGAGACTGTTTTCTTGTTAGCTGAGGTGCTCTATTCTACCTCCCAAGGAGCAAACGGCAACAACGAGATTTCTTCAGGATATACACTATGTTAGATAGGAGCTGACATACCGTTATGATCGAACCAGAATAAAACAGTAAGCAAGATCGCGAAAGGGAGCGCGAGGAATACCTCCCTAACCTCGATATCCCAAAGCTGAACAAGCCAGGGCCGATCCTCGGTCGGGAAAAAGGGACGACTCGTAGGCAATTTCTCGAGATCAACAGATTTCATACGACCAAGGTGTACAAAGCCCGTGAAGAAGACAACGGTAAGCGGGGTACCGTAATCCTTGAGGAAGACGCGGACAGGGTGGCGGAAGAGGGATGCCTTGCCCAGCTCGCCGCAGATGTACGCGATGCAGAAGACCAGCAGAGCCACAGATAGGGAGAGATAGAAGGGCGCCTCGAAGCCGAAGCGCTCGAGCACCTGGATGCCCTTCTGCAGATAGATGAAGGCGATGTAGAAGCCGAAGATGTCGCAGGGGAAGCGCGTTACATACTTCAGCCAGTTACACGAGTTGGTCACGGCCAGGATCCAGTGCAGCAGAACGGACCACAGGCCGATCCAGCACATGAAGGCGAGGTAGTTGGTACCCTGTGGCGTGACAATGTCATAGACGGTGCTGTGAGAGGGCGGACGAGCTCTAGTTAGTCTAGTGCGTGTAGAGATATGTGAGAGGTTTGCTTCTTCTGAGCTGATGAAAAAGACGTCGCTCAAAAAAGGGGGGTAGGTAGGATGGGCGAAGGAATGTTATAGGGGATGACCATACTAGTTGAACACTGTAATTGGCCCTGTTACTCCAACAATCACCAGTGGCTGGCAGGCAACTACCGAGAACACCACGGCACCGAGGACAGAGGCTAATAGAACCTCGTTGACGCCGTAGCTCCCGTGTGTCTTTGTGAACATATCCAGACTAAAGGCCAGAGCCGGGAGGATGCTATCAAATCAAGTCAGCTTCTGCATGTCTCGCAATTATGACGTACATGTCCCAAGCATGAATAAAGTAGATTTGATCATATTATATCCTAACTACCAGTATTAGGCATTGGAAAGCTCGAATGCAGAACTTGAAAAGGGACAGTGCCCCGTAAATAAGGGCGTCATGTCTCTAAAAAGTCTACTAATACTACCGTCTCTTAACTGCCCCTCTTCTATATAGTTGTGACACGTGGGATCTCAGACAATCTTTATACCAAGAAGCAAGAACAGACGAAAAGAAGAAAAGAGTCAAATTTAAGTAAATATCTAAAAGGGGCTAATATATTAAAAAGACAAGGAAAAGGCGTACTTACTTGGCAAAGTACATGTATACCGTAGCCGGGACAACGCGGTAATCCCAAGCATCGATCCAGTCGCTCCAATAATACGGCGCACGGCGTCGGAGATCGTTGATCATGCCGCGGAAGAGGTGGATCTTCCACCATCTAGGCGCGGACCGAGATTTCCTGCTACTCCTGGTGGCAGTTGTGCTGACCCTGCTAGATCTTCTCTGGTGCTGCTGATTTGCTGCTGCTGTTGTAGAACCGTTGGCGTTGACATTGGCGTTGGCGTATGTAGACCCCGAACCAGGTCCGGGTCCAGGTCCGGGGTCTGAGGCACCAGCAGCAGCAGTGCCAGAAATATAATTGGCGTCGGTGGCGGCCATGTCGTACGATGGTTTTCGCACAATGGCGTTTTTAGGATTTCTCGGTGAGGTCAAGGTGTAATAAGGTAAAGGGGTCTTTGACTCTTTCGTTGTAATAAAAAGGCGTACGGAATGAGCCGATTGGTCGAACCCTCGGTGAGGATCGTAGGTTTTATGTATAAGTAGATCTCAAAACAGTGGCTTCAGGAACCAAGGAATTTCTCCCTTTAAAAAAGGAAAAAGACAAAAGTTTGAAAGGGCTAATTATATATATAGTAAGGTCAGGTCTATATGACAAGTAGATTAGTTATTTGGTTGGTTTTCATAATAAGACGTAGTAATTCATACTACGATTAAAGAAAAACCATGGAAATGAATATGTGCTAGCAGCACATATGCATCGGATATTGTCGTTCTCGTTGCAGCAGTAGCAGCATATCTGCTAGATTCCGTATCTCGCAGATTTTGGCTGCGAAGGTCAGGTTGCAGTAGTAGAGGTAAGGTAGTATTTTCTCGGTGTTTTAAGCAGTCAGTCACCTGTTCTTTTTCCCCAGACTTTCTTCGGTGAAAAGCTGCGACGCTGGTGGAGATAGATCAATTTGACAGTACCGGTCTAGCAAAAAAAAATTTGTATGTAGGTACTGTAATTGTATCTATCTAAGTTATTAGCGTCCACGAGAAAAAGAGAGAGCGACGCGGATCGACGTTATATTTATTAAAAAGACTGGGTATGTATTTCCACGTCCATGTAAAGTTAAAAAAATAATTGTGATTGATTGACGCCGGACAAACAAGCATTGTACCAGGGCAAAGGGGGACGACTACCCAACAAGTCTCTAGGTTAGTCAGGACTAATCGAGTAATCGTAGATCCATTCATAGGTGGGTATCGCCCGCATCGGGTCCTCCACCAGGGGGGATGATGCAGAAGACAAATGCAAGATCGTGTTGGTTGAAGACGATATGGTTGGGTTTCCTGCAAGTTGTAAGCAAGTCGGATACCAGTACCAAGGCAAAAGACCCTTTCCTCCTTCCTTCCGCAAGTCTTAATCTAGGCAAGGTAGGTGCAGTCGCTGATCAAAGGACAGTTGGTATACTATGTAGAGCCTGAGGGTGTGTATGGAGGCTAGTCAGTCAGTTTCACCCACATGAAAACGATAGCAAATAGATTCATCTATCTATCTACCTACTACTACTACATTTCTAATCCCGTGTTATTTTCTAAGGGTCTCAGTCAGACCTTCAATCAATAATAAGTGAGGCAAGAATCCAGAAGAAGCGAAGCGGCACGTTGTGTAGGGGGTAATATTACGCAAACCCCTGGCTGTGATACACACCTTAAAATCTCAAAATTATGTAGTATAAATCCCCAACTATCAACTCAACCTCAACATTGCCACCAACATCGCAACAAAATTGGCCAACCATACACCATTACAGAAACGTCAATCTGACTGCAGAATGCAACGAAAATGATCCCGAGAAATGACCGCAGCTGCAAGAAAACACGGCATAGAACTCGATGTAGGAATACCTGACTTAGACCTCCTACCTAGGTTAGTTAGAAAGCAAGATTAGATCGATAATCCCATAATCCCCCACACACGAAAGATATCATTTTAGCTTCTTTTTTCCCCACACCACACCGAGGTGACTTTTAGCTTCGTGTTTTTCCCTTTCGTCTTACCGACCCTTCCCTTCCCCCTTGTGGATTCTATCGTCTTACCCTTACCGTCATTGGGAGAGCGTAGTGTAAGCTAGGCCCAAATCAGGGTCCAAAAATGATCCCGGGCAGAATTTTTCGGAATTCGACAATGGCGTGGATGCACGCAAGCAAGCCCCCTAGGTGGCACAACATTCTCGGGTATTTTAACCCGTTACGCCCAGATGGGTGGTTATGTATGTTGTACTCCCTTCAAGCGTTGTGTACGGCATACCCAACTTCCACCAAGAAAAACGTTTTACGTTGCATTATCATGTCAGAGAACGGAAGCACAACATTCTGCGAGTTAGGTACAGTAGTATAAGCGACGGCCCTTGTCCACCAAACGGCACAAAGAGAAAATATAAACATAGGGGAGAGAAGGGAGGAGAGCACGTATATTGCTGAAACAGCAAGACTTTGACTAGGTATACGAGAAAGCGGACTATTTTCTGAAGAAGCGCGGAAGCCTTGAAGCTACTCTGGTGTAATATTACCTATCTAAATACGTACACAAGAGATATCTTCCAATGTTAGGTTCCTCTGTGTACCTAGCCTGCCTACGCAACTTACCGGTATAGTCTACCTTCACTCATACGTAATTCTCGGGTGACTTAGGTAGTCAGGTGCATATCGACGCAGAAAGTAGGCAAGTAAGTACGCAACCAAAAGGCAAGGAGCAGGCAGGTAGGTAGGTAGGCGAGGCATAGATAGCATCGTCAGTCGAAGAAGTTCTACTCATTATCTATCTATTTTTCTATCTATTTGTCTATCTACCTACGTACATGTAGGTACGGTACTGTATGTATGTATGTCTCTATCTATCTGTCACTTCGCTTCCTTACAACCCTTATACTGACAGGACGGAGATGCAAGTCCTCAAGCCCCCTCGTGACATGTCTCGAAGCAGCGAAGAGCTACAGCTACATCTAGATAGTAGCAGGCAACTGGTACTAGCTACCTCTAGATAGATTAGTAGATGGGGTTTAGTTTGATAGTAGGTAATAATAAAAAATGAATTTAAAGCAGCAACGAGCCGCACACACCTAGACGCAATAAGAAACAGATAGATAGGAAAAAGGTACGTAAGGAATAAGCATAAGGATAAGAGATATTACCTGTCACATATACAGGACGGATTTCTTCTACAACAACTTGGATTGTGTATCACTGTCTATCAAAAGTTCCGTAGTACATATATTCACTTACTTGTCTTGCGTTACATCAGCCAGCCCGCCTACTTGAGTCATGCATTACTAAGTCTAGTATTCCGGGTCGTCTTCAACTTCGTCCTCATCTTCATCTTCTTCGATCATCATCTTCATATCGATTGCCTAATATATATGTATGTAAGTCCTGTTTTAGCAAGATAAGTTATGCTTTTTTCGTCTCTGTGCTCCCCCCCGGTCTCCGTCTTCACATTGACTGGTTGATGTATGGGGTAACGGACAATGTATTTTGGAGTGCACGTACCTACTTCCTTTTGAGAAGAAGTTTAATCTAAAGTCCCATCCATCCTCACATTTTTTATCTTCATTTCTATTCTTATGCACGCTTGGTTGGTTTATATTTTATCATCTTTTATATACTTATATACACACGGGGTAGGTAGATAGGTAGGTATGCTACCTAACGATGCACAACAACACAAAGGGAACACAAAACAAAAGAAAAGTGCCGCCGCCACCGCCTCTTTCTTCATACGTCTCCCGCATCTAGCATCGAGGTTGGATTTCTATTAATACACAAGATCGGTTCAGGTCCGCTAGGAGAAGCAAGCACCGCGAAAGACTGCCAGCGAGTGGTAAGTATACCAAGTAAGTTGGCTTTGTTGGTGAAGTACATACTTAGCTAGCCAGCCATCCAGCCATCTAGCCAGCGAGCTAGTCAGCCGGCCACTCGCTCGCAGCGTGCTTCCCCTCCCCTTCCCTTCGTCTTTCTACTTCGCACCATCCACGGCTTCTGACACGCTATTTTCTTTATCTTCTACTATTTTCGCTCCCCACCTCCCCTATCGAGTAATCTCCCAGTACAAGTAATGTAACAAATAAATATACAGTGTATATAATGTGATTGCGATGTCTTTTAGTTTTGAGTTGAGAGCTGGTTCGTCCGGGTCTGTAGGTCGCTCGTTGCACGGCCATTGATCCGGATTCATATGCAGAGTAGGGAAAAAGCTCCGTCTACCTAGGTCCAAGTCCAGGCCTAACGCCTAGGCTCAGTCCTGTCAAGACAAAAGCCATGCGATGCCATGAAGAAAAGTAACGCCCTGAAATCCAAAGTATGCCCCTTCCTAGTACAGCACGGATGTGATGTTGTGAAGTCATTCTTTACTATAAATAATAAAAAAGAAAAATCACATCATCTACCTCGCGTCCTTAGCATCGAGTTTTTGAAATGCTGCAGGTGACGAAGGAGGTTCAGGGGCATCCGGAAGATGTGGTGACGATGGTGGTTCCGTTGGATCTTTCGGGTCTGTGGTTGGCGGCTTCTCGCTTTTGCCTGGCTCACCGTTAAAGTATTTAGAAAAGTCGTCTCGGTCGTCGAAAGGCCGCTTGCCTAGCAGGCGAACCATGTCGTCGCGTACGAGCACTTCCTTCCTCAACAGCTCCTCTGCCACGAGGCCAACCTCGTGCTTCTTCTCGATCAAGAGATCCTTGCACTTCTTGTAAGCCTCCTCTATGATACGCTTAACCTCGGCATCTATTATCTGTCCCGTCGTCTCGGAGAAGGGCTTGTGGATCTTGCTCTCGTCGTTCTGGAAGAAGAGCGGGCCGACCTTCTCCGACATACCCCACTGCGTCACCATGGCAGTTGCCATCTTTGTGACCTTGTTGAAGTCGTCGCTGGCACCGGTTGTAACCGTAGTAAAGTGGAGCTCTTCTGATATACGACCGCCCAGCGTCATAGCCATACGGTCCATGAGCTGGTTGTAGCTCATGAGATAAGCATCGCCAGGTACGTACTGGGCGTAACCTAAGCCCTTACCTCGCGGGATGATGGAGACCTTCAAGAGAGGGTCGGCGTATCGGAAATACCAGCCACAGATAGCATGTCCGGCTTCGTGATAGGCAACTGTCTTCTTCTCTTGAGGATCGAGCACTAGAGACTTACGCTCAAGACCGCCGATAACACGCTCGATGGCCTGCTCAAAGTGTTGCAGGGTAACGGCCGGGGCATTGTTCCTGGCAGCTATGATTCTTTAGTTAGGTTACGCACATTGTTACTCTGATCTTGTCTAGTGAAAAACTTACCGATCAATGCTGCTTCATTGACGCAGTTGGCAATGTCAGCACCAGCGAATCCAGGTGTTAATGAGGCTAGACGGCCACTGAGATACTCAATCTCCTCGTTAGTGACGATCTTCTTGATATAGACCTTGAAGATGTCCTGACGGCCGGCCATTGTTGGCGCATCGATGTTGATGTGTCGGTCAAATCGTCCGGGTCGCATCAGAGCCTTATCCAAAATATCGACTCTGTTGGTGCCCGCAAGAACGACGATTTGCTCGCTGGTATTGAAACCATCCATCTCCGTAAGGATTTGATTCAAGGTAGCCTCCCGCTCGTCGTTGCCACCGAACCTTTGGCCCTCAGCACGGGCTCTACCGATAGCATCAATCTCATCAATGAAGATGATGCATGGAGCGTTCTTACGCGCAGTAGCAAACAGATCGCGCACTCTCGAGGCACCGACACCGACAAACATCTCCACGAACTCGGAACCACTGACGCTGAAGAAGGGCACGCCGGACTCACCAGCGGTAGCCTTTGCGAGGAGCGTCTTACCGGTACCAGGAGGACCAGCGAGGATAGCACCACGAGGGATCTTGGCACCTAGCCTCTGGAATCGCTCTGGTTTCTTCAAAAAGCTGACAAACTCCATAATCTCTTGCTTCGCTTCGTCCATACCGGCAACGTCGGAGAACTTCACCTTGATTGCCGTTTCGTGGCTGAAGCGCTTAGCCTTGCTCTTGCTGAAGCCAAAGATTCCACTGGAACCACCGCCGGCAGGCCCGCGGCGGCTAGCCCAGAGCAGAAGACCGACAAGCAGAACCGTAGGGCCAAATGCCAAGAGTAGGTTCATGAGATTGCTCTCTCCAGCGTAACTGACGGGGATTCTGTCGCTACTCGGGATTCCCAGTTCCTCCTGAGCCTCGTCCAGTCGCCGCTCGAAGGCATCGAGAGATGCGATAGAGAAGAAGTAATTGAAGCCAGGCCGTGTGGCAGCAGAGTCGGGATACATGGACTGCGTGGCTTCTCGGTTGAGCTCCACTATAACCTTGTGGCCAGCCACCACCATCTTTTCGACGAGACCTTTATCGAGGAAGTTCTTCCTGAGCTCTTGCCATGTGATCTCCCTGCCCGTCTCTGGTGTTAGAGAGCTATACATATAGTAAGCTACGGCTGTAGCGATAGCAGTGGTCAACCAATCGCCGCTGAACAATGGGTTGCCGCCGTTATTCGGATCGGGCGGCGGATTTGATCGGAAATTCTTCTGGCCAGACTTGGATTCCTTCTCGTCATTTCGTGGCTCTTCATCCTTCTTGTTATTGCGCCTCCCGTCTGCCTTGGAGGACCTCCTAAATGCAGATTGCTCTCGGTAGCTCTCAGGAGGCTGATTTGAATTCTCGTCTCGCTCAGCCATTCGTAGCTCATACATCCTGGCGGCCAGCTCGTTTGTCGTTTTCAATAACTTTGGGAGGTCGGTGACCCCGAAAGTCCCCTTCTTTTGCTTCTCTAACAAATCGGCCATGGCGCGTGGCACTCCGACTCGCCGTATTAGTTCTATATTTTCCTGAGTTCCATCGGCGCTGAAGGGTAACGGCTTCTCTTTGAACATCCTATACATTCCTTGTATCTGCTCCTCGGGTAGGTATACCCAGCCCTCTGGTAAAGGAGGTCTGTCATGGTTCTCCTCGGCCGCTGTCCAGGGCGCGTTTCCTTCAGTCGGGCCTGGCGAATCCTTGCTCTGTATTTCCGGCTTTCCATGTACATCCTTTGACTCTTCACTGTTATCTTCAGGCTTGGGCGGCTTCTGGGAGGCCGAGTAATACCGTGGCGCTTGAGCGGACCATGTGGCGGGAGTGGTGCGCAGGAGGCGTGGGACCGGGTGGCTCGTACGCGTATAAATATTGAGGGAGCGGCTAGCGACCCGTGAAAGGTAGGCCGACCGCCGTATAATGCTCGACATGCCGGGCGGATGTAGATCTCGTCGACCGGACCGGAGCAGGCGGAAGTTTTTACTGGAAGGTCGAGAGGTCGAGATCTCGGCTAGGGGTCAATGAAGGACGCGTGCTATCTCATATGGGCAACAATTAAAGGTTTAGTTAGCGACGGGATTGGCGCTGTAGGGAGATATGCGCTTTACCGGCATAAGATGTCGTGGTAATTGAGCGCCAGATAATTCGCCCCAGCTATGTAATAGTCAACGACATCTAAGTTGGAAGAAGGTGGTGATCGTTAGAAAGCTTTCCTCTATCTCGCTAGTCCTAGGGCGGTTAGTGTCAACCTCTCTCCTGGATTAGTCATCGGTTGTAACCGGATATATCGGATATAGAGTACATCTCTAATCGAGTGTTCTTGCAATTGCGTGGTATTAGGTAAGCAGAATGTCAGTCACCAGTTAACAGTGAAATTCTGTTAGACAAATATAAAGGTTTGCGAAAGCCTGAATCACGGAAGCCCTTGCACTAGCGATGGGTCAGAGTAGGGCCGTCATGCAGTTCATATATGCTGTCCTAGGAAGAGCAGATGCATGCCACATTCAGGATGGTGTTACATCTGTATGTCTACGTAAAAATAGGTGTAGGTAGTGGTAGGTAGCTCGTCGCGTTCTATGCCCCGGAAAGTTTGGGCATCTTACCTGGTCGTCTCACGACGTTCGCTGGAGGTTAAATACTACCGGGAGAGTTTATCAAACTAACCATGAACTTGGTATGGACGCACACGTTATACGCATGCAAAGCAAAAGACCGGCCGTTTTGCGCTGGCACGGTTGCCATATGTAGTATTGCGATCACTTACACATGAAAGTTAACAAAATGTTATGATCACCCATTCTAGTTTCCCCTCAAGACAACTCATCTAACCATCCACTCAGCCACCGCATTCATCTGCTCACTCAGACATATCCCTAGGCTACACGGCTACCTTGAGGTCCCATCTGCGTAGAGATTACTTATTTCAGTTGTTATCTACCCGGTCACCATGGGTGTGTCTCAGTAGGAATTTTACGGTAGGTTAGGTAGGTAGGTAATCATACATTACTACTTACATTCCATCCTATCTTATCTCCGTCATTCCTCTCCCCTAGGATAATCGCTAACAAATCATTCATAAATTTTTTTTTTTTTTTTTTTTTTTTTTTCCAGAATGCCTCCCTTCCTCTCTCCCGCTCCCTTTCGCTCTTAATATTCCCCATGATAGACAAATTTCAACTTAACCTACACGCCAGGCAGAGAAAAACATGGCTAGATGAAAATGTTTTTAGAAAAACAATACTGAAATGCGATTTGACTTAGCCGTCCCTACCTACCCCGTTCCCGTTTGCACGCCAATTCCTAAGGATTCATACCTATCCTACCCATAACCAAAATAAGACAGATTTAAGGCAGATGTATCAGTTATAAGTCCCTCTTTTCCCCTTCTTCTTTCGAAGGACGAAAGAAGCGATGCCCACCCTGGTACCTTCCCAGACCAGTTTTTCATGCTTCTGAATGTCAAAATGGTATCCAATAACTAATGGGAAATTGCAGACCTCCTCCCAATATGCTTCATCGCTAGTATATCAATCAATGTTGTTCGGCCGTGGCTTCATAGACTTCGTGCTTTTGCTCAAAGCTGATCTTCTCTCTTTTCTCCGATTCAACGGACGGAGCTTTTATCTCCCACCAATCATATCCGTATGCTTCATTGTTCTTCTTCTATCAGGTCACCATCAATCTCCTCTGGGGTACCGCAGCATCACCCTCCATTCGGCATCGTACTCCCGTTTTCAAAGCCCGGGTAGGGCCCACCTGTGAATTCGGCCCAGTATACATCCCAATCAAGCGTCATGGGAAGTTGCCAGAGATCCTGCGGTAATGTCGGTTGGTAACCGGGCATTCCGTTGCCTCCTCCCGCTAATGCCGGCCCGGCTCCATTCATTCCCATCGCACCTAGCATCGCAGAGGGCGAGACCATCGGCTGTCCAAATCCGGTCAGTTCCGAGAAAGAACCTGGGTCCGGGTCAAATTGTTCAGACGGCCAACCGCCTGGGCCACCTCGCGGTGCCGACCCGCTCGATGAGACAGCAGTATTCATTGGGCTGTACCCAGTTGAAGTGCCAGTACTGTTGACCTGGATCGAACTATTGGGCGTCGTTGCTGCGCTCGCATTATTCTGCCGGTTCTGCTCGCCATTAAATTTGGGCGAGAGCTGTACCACATTTGGGTTCTCGCTGCCGTTACCGTTATTAATGTATGAATTCGGGGTTGGAGTTGCGGCAGATGATGTTCGAGGCGTTGCCGTAGTTTGCTGAGAGACTGAGCCATGATTCGAGGAGTCCTTTGGTCTATGCAACTCGGCCGGTTTCCGCTTTTTCCGCGATGCCGCCTCCTTTTCGGCCCTATCAATCACTACTTTTGCGATATGCTCAAATTCGGAACATACGCCAAGCATACGGTTCACACCGCCGGTTTCCGCCTCCTGGCCTAAAGTAGACAGGAACGTCACTACCAAGTTCATTAATCGCGTATCTGAGCGGGCCCTAGGATCATTTGGGTTCTGTAAGATATTTCCGAAGAGTGTCACCAGAGCAGAAACAGGGAAATAAAGAGCCATCCTATAATTCATGTTAGCTTTATGAAGATGAGAAAAGGGGATGCTTACAACATACCAAACACACGAGAAATCACCCTGTGGGATGTATTTCAGAAGTGAAATCGTGGCTCTCGCGGCTGATGCGCAGAGTGCTGCTGAGGAGAAAACTCTTGGGTTTAAGGGTCTAGCGTTCAGACCTTGAATTGCGTAGTTCGCTAGCCGACTGGTCCACAAGCCATGATGTATGGACATGCGGTGAATGGTAGTCAGGGCGTTGTAGTAGGAGAAGTGGAGCATGGCAATATGTAATATCAACGGTGTGTGTGATGCCTTGATCTCGTGCTCCGGTCGGTAATCGATGTCGATGTTGTCCTTCCACGTCTCCAGCTCCTTATCGAGCTCTCCGATTGTCTGCAGCAACTCCCCATCCGACAGTTTGCTTGCCTTTGTTGAGTACAGTCTCTTGTAAATGCTGCTTTGGATCACCGATAACTCGCACATGACTCGAAAGAGGTTCATCTTTCCCTTGCCGTTGGCTAAGGGAATATTGCCGATGTGATCGGCGGGGTCCGCGTCTGGTAGTTCAACGTTCATGTCGTCATCATCTTGCGCAGGTGGCCGACCAGATCGAAGACACAGGTCCTTGTCCAGCATGTACGCAATCCAAAACACCCGTTTGCGCTGCTCAATCTCGATGGGATTTAGGTTGAAGCCGGTTCCACGCTTATGTAATCCAATACTATGGGACAGTCTGATGGCAGCAGCGACCAGGAGAAACGACGGTTGGGGATTTGGCGTTCCTTGCATAAACAAAGCTATACCGAGTAGGGCCTGAACACTTAGCAAGTCCGTATTTCGCATCGTTAACTCGCTGAAGACGCCCATCGCATTTTTAATGTAAGCCCAAGCTTTCTCATCCTCCTCCTGGGGCACAAGGTTGCTCATAACTCGAAGACGATGAGCAATAGCGAAAGCGCAGTTCAGACTCGCCCACCAGCCGGAGCCCTCATAAGGGTTTGATGAGTACTGTCTCTCAACCAGATGCATAAATGTGGGCTGATGAAATAGGGGGAAGATGCAGTTGAAATTCTCGAAGTAATCTTTCAGCAACGATAAAGCTTCGGGCTTCGGGGGCAAGGGCCGGAAGATTGGACGCCGAAACAGGTCGCCGAATACCTCGGGCTTCCACTGTGTCCATTTGTTGTCGTCAACCGAGACTTCCGAAATCATACGCTCGAAAGATGTGTCTCCGGTCCTTTCGTTCACCCATTGTATACCTTTTGGCGAAAATATCGAAAAGCCAGACGACGATCCTATTGCTCGTCAGCCAATGCTACTTATTGCGACGGCGGCATTATCCAACCTACCTATATATCTCGTCTCTCCCTGCTGATTTGTCACTAATGAACACATCATCTCTGATAGCGCCGCGACTTCCTGTTCACCCTGGCCATCTGACGGTGGAGAACTATCTCTCTTGAAATCCCGCTCTTTTATCGGCTCAGGCGACGTTAATGCGCTTTGAGGGGTCGACTCCGGGCCATCAAATCCGGAGGTAGCCTGTGAGGGTGACGTCGGATTCGACTGCGATGCTTGGGAAGTATGTGATGCATGTTTCGCTTGTTTGTGCTTCTCGGCCAGGCGCTTCTCGAGGGTAGCAAGATCAGTCGCTTCGTCATCGTCCCCTAAAAGACCTTTAAGGGGTTGGTCAGCTAACTCATCCAGGCTTTGGGCCAGTGCGATGGCGCCAGAAGAGGATGGATCGCATCAGTGACAACTTACCAGATAATCTGAGCAAACTCTCCATACGGCCAAGGCGATTCTCAAGGCCCTCAATATATTTAGCGCTATGTTGCCGCGTTAGTAGAGTGCGGGGTATGGTGAGTGGCATGTGGTGCAACGGTACCCTTTGGGAGGACTTCGTTTCTTCTCGACCTGCGTGAAGACGCAATCCGTCTTGTAGTTTATGCAATGAGTACAGGCAGGCATCTTCCCATCACACTTGATTTTTTTCTTCCGACACATATCGCATGCCTATCGAGCCATGTTGCCATTAGCCAGCTGACGTAACAAAGACACCCATCACCATCCATCGAGAAGGTTAGGGGCTCACCCGTGCGATTCTCCTCCTCTTTGCTTCGTTTACGTCGTCAAGCAGAGCCGACGGGTCGAACCCCATCTGGGCCGCGAGTTCCGGCGGTAGAACAGGAAGTCCATCGTGGCCATGGTAGGCTCCAAAAATCGGTGGCGGTTGGTTCATTAGCGGCGGAGGGTGCATCCCAGGGATCTGGAAGCCTCCCGGGTCAACCCTGAGATGGTCCATGGTGTCTATAATGTGTCGCACCTGTCGACGTAGTCGTGATCGTATCGTATTTGCAGCGGTTGATTATTCTTGTCGACTTCTAGAATTCGGTAGCTTCCCTCGAGAGGGCTGGCCTGCAGAACATTCAGACGGGCCGTTAATTCTTTTAGTTTGGTTGAAACGGATATTGACGGAGATAAGCCAGTAGTCTTCTGGGGGATACGGAGACGAGAAAAGTCAAGTAGGTAGGCTAGAATTCTAAGCCAGAGGAAAACAAAGACAAGGAAACAATTACACAGATGAAGCGATCATAGAATATTAATTAGCTAGCGTTGGGTTGGAGAAAATGGAAACAAGGTAGGGAAGCAGGTAGATTGCTGGTGAAAGTAGGTATCTTTTAGTTGTGGTGTGGTGGGATGCGGCTTTGACCTGGGATGGGTGGGTTAATGCCTCCTTTTGGTTATTTGAATCCCGCACATGCAGCACGCGTACCTGTTATAGATTCCGCAGTAGACCAGATATAAGCTGGGTGTCTTGGCCACAACGTCTCTAACGCAAGTACATGGCAAGTCTGGATATTGGTATGGGATGTTGTACAAGGCGATTGTTAGGTACTGCTGTAGAGGTATTATAAATCAGGCCTCGACCTGCTGCAATGCGAGCCAAAAGCAGGGCGCCTATTCGTCCGTAACGAGGTGTCAGCGGGGGCTGAGCCTTTGCTTAGACGCCAGGACTCCTCGGGACCTGGCATACCCCGACATCCCGCCGTTCTTCTGCTTTGCGACAGCTTCTCGTACTCGGGTTACCAGCACAGCAACTCAACGTTGTCAGTTGATGCATAGCCTATTTAAAGAACCCATGTGTTTCTTGCGTAGTATTTCATACTATTTATTCGTTCATATCTTTCTACATCGACGTAGAAAATAGTTCACGCTGTGCGGCATCCTACTCTACCTTTGTGCTACTAAATTTGGTGACGCAGCACTTTTTGGCTGTATGTAATTCTAGTTTGTGTTTTTGTTCTTTGTCTAGGTTAGGACTTTGGACAACATGAGGCTCTTCCATTGTCCTTCTTTGATTTCTATAGTGCTGTATCCGAACTAGAAAATCCTTAGATGCCTAACAGACCATAAAACACCCCACCTAAAGGACGGGAAGGGGGAAGGGAGAGAGCTCCTTACTCAGACAATGGTACGGTGACATCACAAAAGATAGCAAATCAGGTCCCATCTTGTCTTCTCTACAATACATAAGACTCGCTAATATACCTAACTAGGCAAGAAGAGCGGTTCCAAGGTTATACTACCGAAGCTACTGCAGGGCATATCACCATGTGGACTTGTACTTTGCCTCCTTAAAGCATGGTTGATGTGCGTGCGCGGAGTGGGCTTTGGGTATGGTGAGTTTCCGTGGCGGCTTGAAGGTTCTGGGCGGAAGTCCGAGTCTGGGGTTGAATGATCCTCCTCTAAACCGTAAAGTTGATACCTGCTTGGTTGAAGCAGCAGCATCAGCATCAGCAGTCACTACCCCACTGTATGCATGCAGTGGTCATGTCAAGGAAGCACTTTGGCTATCTTGCAAGCACGGTCCATGGGATCCATACCAAGGCTATGTAAAATTATCTATTCCGACATTTCATATTCACACCTCCCTTCATCTCGTCTGCAATAAGCGTAAGAAAAGGCCAATATAAGTCCGGTGTTTAGCTGTGTTTGACTTGGACATTCGGTAAGGGATGTGTAAGGCGGCCGGGGAAGCTAGGCAAGCAACACACTAAGGCTTATCATATGGTATTTCGTGCATCTTACAAGCGTCGATACCATGGTCCTGGCGATCATGAAGCACAGCCTAAGTTTGTGACTTGCCTGCAAGGTACTACAAACATTACAAAAACATATGAACGCTCCCTTTACTTCACCACCATCCTTTGTACCCCAGGGGTACCGGCTGTCTTTATGTTGATGCAATACGGTCGGTCCAAGTATTGCTGCGAGACGCCACGAGGTGTGTGTTACAGGTACAAGAAGCATTCATGCTAGGCAGATGTTTTCAATAATATTAGCAAATTCGCTGTAACTACGAGGCGGTCATACGACTTATTGGCCGCGTCTATCTACCAACTGTTGTTGTCCTGGAAAGGATTCTACGGTAGTATCGCAGTGTGGTAATGCAGTATGTTACCCAGGTGATGGACAGCTGTACCTACGTACGGTGTGTTTGACTGATGCTATATATATAGAACGCTGGTTTGTTGCTCAGCCCTCTCTCTGTTTACACCAGCAGGGAAGGGTAGCATTTTCCTTCCTGCACGGCGTAATCTGAATGGATCTTTGTGCCAACGGCATTTTTTGTTTACGCCAAAATTCAATATCACTTCAGACCGAAACTATACGGACTGGTGTATTGCTACTCTCTCTTCTAAAAGATAAGGCAGTCATTGTAAATTCTACACATTAGATATAGGTAAGCAGGCAATTACCAATCGTCACCCATGTTCACATGAAGCGCAAAGTTCGAACGAACAGACCTCCGTGTTTCAGTTTCAGGTGTCGCAGCGCTCGTCCACAGATGAAGTCTTGGGGGACCAAAGAAAGAGTCACCAACCTCAGACAACCGAACCATGAACACCTGCGAGAGGCCTCACCAGTCGTCAGACAGCGAACAGGGTGCAACTGGAATTTTGCCCGAAGTAGGCAGGGAGTGCAGAGAGTCATGTCGTGCGGCACGGAGTTGTCACGCAGCAAGGCCAAAGCGATGGGGGGAGGAGGGGGTGGGTTTGGCCTGGGGGTCAATTATGCGGGAAGAAGAGGATTGGCAGATGTTACCCCAAGTTTCACAACCGTCGCATATTTACCATTCCGCCCAGCACGGTTCTATCATCACCTCTATACGATCTGATCTGCCACCAACGACAAATGGTTCCCATAAGTTTTTTTTTTAAGCTTGACGAACTGCACGTATACTAAACTACACGGGTCTGTACCATGTCTTGATGCACCATTACAACCACCGGCTTTATAAGCCGACGAAGTCTGTCAGACGTACGATGTTCCCATCAAATCTGCAGCATCACATAACCCCACCGTCCATCGTAGCAGTACATTGGAAAACAGCACCACGCAGAACACACAGTAGAACACGCAAACACGCAACTCGATAATTCGAGTCCAGTTAACAAGAGCATTACTGAAGTAGATTATTCAGGTCTGTAGATCACACCGTCTCAACTGGCTGATCTTTTGATGCTTTTGTCTGTTCGAACCTTTTGAGTATATACAAGAAATTGACTTCTCTAAACCCAGATCTAGAGTGTGAGGCTGGCTTCTCATGTGTTCGCCCATCGCGAATAGGAGTTTCTTCCAAGAAAAAACGCCCAAAAACATACGACGAAGCATAGTCTGTCGTGTGTACTGAGCGGTATCATAAGAGAAATGAAAAGCACGCAAGCAAGCCGCGCCAAATAAAAATCGCTAACGTCAAAGCTCTTCAGTAAACTTCGAAAAGGACGTGTGGGATCGCGTTGATCCATCCCGGGGAATGTGGGAGCGTCCGACCGGGTCCGGCGGCAACGGTGGGGAGTCTACCCTGTTATGATCGGAGAATGGGTCGCTGAAAGGACCGAGTGTCGCAACCTCAGTCCGAGCCGGGCTCTCGTGGAAAACGGGAATACTGGTCTCGGGCAGCATCGGCGAACCAACTGCCAGCCTGGATAGCGGTGCCTCTCCAAAGAATTGTTGCGAAGCTCGGTACTCGATCGACTGATCGCTCATCATGGTCTCCCTCGGATCCGTGTAGCCGTCACCACCGAACTGCAGAACAGGAGGCAGTTTCCGGCCAGAAATTTTGGTGAACCCCTTCTCTCCTCCATCGGAAGACACTGTGCTCCTCGAGAAGCGACCTTGGCCCGTCAGGTTGGCTAGCGCTGCGGGGATGGCAAACGGGGTTGACCTTCGCCGCTCAGACATGCCGTCACCACCGGGTCCCGCGCTCCCTCTCGTTGCAACGGCTCCGTACCCTCCATCATTTCCGGATCCTTGTATGAGTCTTGCGCTCGCGCGGCGCTTCTTCCACCGCAGGAGAGCCGCCGCAAGAAGCAAGATAAATGCAAGGCCGGAGATGGCCCCTACAACACTCCCAGCGATGGTCCCTGGTGACGTGTTGTTCGAGTTGAAACCCGTATCTGTAGGAACCGAGCCACCACCAACCACCGTTCCCGTGGGCGAACCTATTCCATTATCGCCGTTGGGTTGAGTAACGTCGGGGTGCACAGTGCTAATCAGGTACGTCACGCTTGAATGAGAAGTGGACGCCGGCTTCCGCGAACTTGCATGTGTCAGAGTCGATGAGAGTCCGGTAGACAAAGTTGAGGTCGTATGGTGCGACGAAACTGTGCTACCAAAGAAAGTGAAATTGCCCTCGCTTGCTGCAGTGAATGAATGTAGAGATGCAGTCGAATTACTAATAGAAGACGGAAGAGCCTGTGTGGCATTGGATAAACTGCTTAACGAAGGAAAGACACGGGTCGGAGATAAATGAGAGGACGTAATAGGCGCATAAGTTAACGTGGGAAATGAGGCAGGCATAGAAGATCCCGGCGGTGTTATAGTCGGGTCTGCTAGTGAGGGAGTGGATGACGGCGAGTTGTCCGAAGCACCATCTCCGCTGCTGTCGCTGCTGGTCGAGACCTCGTACGATGACTCTAATGAAGAACCAGTGGTCGGAACTGCTTTGGTGTTGCTGGCAGCGATCGTTGGTTCTGCCGGGGTCTCTATGTGCGTGGGCGGCGGAGTGTTGTGCGACAAAGTCCGGATAAAAGTCGAGCCAGTCGAATCGGTGATTTGGAGAACGGAGATAGTCTTGACGATGACGACGACGTCTTCCGATTCGGATTCGGGATTATCGCGCTTATCGGGTGCGTCGTCTTCCTTTTGAGAACGAATGTGATGATGATGATGGTGATGCTTCTGATGGCGACGATGTAATGTTTCGATGTTGCGAAAATGAACGTGAGTATGTCTGTGTTGGTTTTCTAAATCTTGGTGATTGAAATCTTGGTGTTGTTGACCAAGGCCCTGGGTCTGAGGGAGTGAAGACCCAGAAACCTGTTCGGTCATCGCGCTGCGTGGCGGTGTAAAAAGGAATACGAGGTTTCTCGACGGAAGCGTTCAAAAATAAATGGCCGGCGATGCTTACTCGCTGCCTGGTGGTATAACGAATGCGCGCTAGGTTGTCGATCGTGCGGGGACTTCCATTATCATTACGCCCTCCTTATCTTTATTATCGTCTGCCGCTTCTCGTCTCGTCTCGTCTCGTCTCGTAGCTTTGTTCGCTGTCGCGTCGTTCTCTAACTGTTCCTCATCGTCGTCGGCGAGAGTCTAGCAACCGGACGTCTACACCAGATTGTCGTTGACGGAAGATCGACGGGGGTGGAAAGGGAGGGAAAGAGTCGAAGAACTAGAGGACCCAGGGCTTATTAGGTAGTTAAAGCAGCCGCGACGGATACCTCGAGTTAGTAGGTAATAATAGCAGCTAGCTATGTCACTCTAAGTAACGACCGCCAAAATTTAAAATGAGCAACCCTTTTTACACGAAGGGGGGGACAACGGACGATTCCCTAGTATGGGCTAGTGGCGCCCAGGGACGTAGCGGGACGTAGCGGTTCAGCGTCTTTAGTGATCCAACAGGCCTGAAAGGGGACCCACGATCACTACCAGGTACTTATCCACTGGCACAGCAGTTGTCGTCGGGCTCATTTCGCTTGATATGAGATCGGTCGTTTGATACAGGGGGCCGGGATCCAGATGTCCAATCACAAAGCATGTACTTACCCATTTCTGGTCATTTCCCATCATTATGGTGCAACCATTTGCCAGGGCGGCCTTGATATAGAACCAGGTTGTTTCTTCAGAGCTCCCTCCAATGATAGCTTCTGACCTACCCTACATACAGCATACCACGTCGCTCCGTACAATTGAGCAAGGCATCCTGATTGCAAGCGCATTTGTTTGCAGATCGACACGCGTGGACTGTCCGAGCGGCTTAATTCTCCGTTTTTCTTCCCCCATAAGACCCCCTTTTCTGCTCTGTCGGCCAACCAACGGTCAAGGTAGATATGTATGTAGGTATGCTAGATGTATGTATAGAACTTGGTTGCAGAGATACAGCACGCCCGGATTTGCTAACAAGATTAAGGATCGCGATTTCTTATTGTTGTCTCATGGCCCACAGAAGCGCCAAGTTGGCATCATACAAAGAACGCCAGACGCAGTCGTGTACTTACACTAACCAAATGGCTTGGCGCGGAGGATAAGTGCATGTGGCCGTTGGGTATACGAGACAGTGGGATCTCGTATTCCGCCATGGCCAGGCAGAAGGAAGAAAGAAATGAGGATTTAAGACAACCTAACCGCGATAATGTGGCACGTCACATTCCCCGTCCTCGTTGCACGCATGTGAGCTTGATATTCTGACTAAGGGCATGCGGTGCATGCTCGCGTTTCGACATGAGGGTCAAAGATATAAAACAGATAAAATAGAAATACATTCATCGGTCGAGGTGGGCAATGTATGGTCTAGGTTAGAACTTATTGCGCTCGCATCGCTCATCTACATGCTAGAGAATTATTGGTGTGGTGCGCGGTAACGTCGTCGGTCGTTTTCCTCAAAACATCCAAACCACCAAGCAATAAGGACAAGGGTCCCCTGGAGGAGGCCGATCAGTTCATTTTCCCGTTCTGCCCGTTGTTACAGGTCGAAGGGCGATCATCAGTTGAATTTGCGTCATGATCAGCAATTGAAGCGAGCCAAAAAAAAAAAAAAATCCATCTTACATGTTCAGAAGCACGGTCTCTTTAAACATTTTCAAAGATTTTATTACAAGGCTAGAAGCAGACAGGAAAGGATGCATAAGAAGAACCAGGTCGAGAAATAAGAGGAACGTCTAGAAACATGACCTAGATATGCCCCATATTAGCTGCAGATGGGACTCTCTTCGAAAACGACTCCATCCAAATGGTACTTGAATTATGTACCTACTGCAGAGGCATTATGCGCATAGGCAGGCCTTCCCCTGCTCTGTAATACCAGCACCTCAATTGCCTACCTACAAGACTCAATTTCCCGCGACGAGAGAGTCATAAACTCGGTCAAGCCTAATATATAGATCATCCTCCCAAGAGTGAGTGCCGGGTGCAACAAAAGGCCCCACCGACAATACGATGTGTTACACATCTTACCATGCTTAAGAAGGGATGAAAAACCAGTAAGGGAAAAATGTCAAGTTCCAAGCAAAGGCCGATAGTCAATGTACTGTACCCTGATGGTTAGGCACGATAATGGGACACAATATCAAGATATGCGACAAGCAATCTTGTGCACCCTGGTCCGTAACATCCCCATGGTATGTAATACTGTCGGTACTGAATGAATCAAGCTCGGGACAGTTACGGCATCACTCGTTTCGAACGAGGATTCATGAAAGAGACTGAGTCGACGATCTGTGTTGGGTATCATGAAGATATGTAAAAATAACAGCCTCCTCGAACGAGTCCCAGTCCCATCCGTCCACTCGAAACCCAAAAAAAGCAAAACTGAAAGGAAGAACACCAGTAACTCCATTTTTGATGCCGCAGACAAGACATGAAGACGTAACCACAAACAAACAGTTTTATGCAAAAGATACTCTCTTCTTCTTCGCAGGCTTCGTATTCGTGCCGGCGAGCACGGCATCCGAGACGCCATCTTTATCGTCTTTACCAGAGTTCTTATTCCGCTTCCGCTTCTTGCGCAGCGACTCTTTCGTCTCCTCGAGCCTGGAATTCTTCTCCTCCTCCTTCTTCTCGGCCTCGAAGCGACGCGCCTCGCGGATCTCCTCCATCTGGCGAGCCTTGATCATCTTGGACTCAATCTGACCTTCCTTGTCTGCCTGCACTATGGCTAGGATCGTGCTCATGCTCTCCTGTTAAATGCAGTTTTTTGGTAAGCTCTCTGCGCAATTCATTCCGCCGACTAAGGCTGAGTGAAAAAAAAAAAGTGATTGTATATCCGTAACTGCAACGTACCTTGTCATCGACGAATACCTTCCCCTTCTTCTTCCCCTTAGGCTTTGTTACGCCAATGGGCGTGACCGTGTTTAATTGTGGGATGCCTAGCTCCTTCTCCGTGTAGACCTTCTTCTTTTTCTTTTTCATAAGATCTGCCAGCTTCGCGCCCTTCACTTGTCTGCCCAGGGGTGCGCTTGGTTTTCCTGGTGATTTGCTCTTGGGTTTGCCATCTGAGGAGCCGGATTTCGGCGTCTTGCCCGCGGCAAATTTGTTTTTGATCGTACTTGTCCGTTTTACCGCCATTTTATATATGTGTAAATGCGTCAGCGACCCATGAAATTACGGTCGCCGCTTCGTCAATGTCGATGTCGTTGAGCAATGAGAGCTTCGAAAATCTTTTGGATAAATCGCACTTATCGATAATGCTCCTGGAAACTTTTGGAGAGCGTGGCGGGACAAGAACTGCATCTGTTTAGCTGATAAGAACAGACGGAGGTGGGGATAAGTGCTGCGATAAGGTACGTACCAAGTTCGAGTTCGAGTTCCCCAGCAGTAAAGGGCCAGAAGATCGCGACCGCAAGTAGAGTTGAAATCGAATTAGCTAAAATAACTTTAAAGAACCACATTTCCACTCGCTAGATAGACACTTGCTAGTCGGGCAAATGTGCTCCATTACAGATGTTGCATTACATATATTATATTCAGGTTCTTAGCAGTCGGTGGTTATCAACACCGATCCTCGGAGTGTGTCATCACAGTAAATAAAAAAGTTGAAGTTGCAAGTTAGACAACCTAATTTGGACGCATACTAGTCTACCTATACTATGATACCCAAGTGATTTATATTACTACTAATATACCAACTTGAATTTGCGCAACACGTTCCCAACTAGTAGTATAACTTGTATCTTTTTCGGCTCCAGAAACAGCCTCAAAGACACAAGCCAACCACCACAATGGGTTCAACACCACAAAAACCCCGCTGGGCGGCTCTCGCGCGGGACACGAACGAGACCAAGATCCAGCTGGCGCTCAACCTGGACGGAGGCGAGTTCCCTCCCGAGACAGACGCGCGACTGAAGGCCGCGACGGAGGAGGGCCACGCCAGCCAGGCCAGCAAGTCCCAGACCATCAGCATCGACACGGGTATCGGCTTCCTGGACCACATGCTGCACGCGTTGGCGAAGCACGCCGGCTGGAGTCTGGTGCTGGCGTGCAAGGGTGATTTACACAGTAAGTCCTAGCACCTACTTTATTGCCTACCTATCTATCTACTCGATGCGATCAACAAAAGTGCCCTGGCTAACAAAGACTTAACCCTTCCCAAAGTCGACGACCACCACACAGCCGAAGACGTCTGTCTAGCCCTGGGCTACGCATTCGCATCAGCGCTGGGTTCCGCCTCCGGGCTCGCGCGCTTCGGACACGCGTACGCGCCCTTGGACGAGGCTCTCTCACGCGCCGTGGTCGACCTGTCGAACCGGCCCTTCTGCGTCACTGACTTGGGCTT
>Ga0247782_1000374_pt1 | contig 35700 bp, 23 predicted proteins | sample UWRJL019104C5_FD_179928 | JGI IMG/M metagenome (GOLD analysis project Ga0247782, IMG submission 179928) | Plant litter microbial communities from Arlington Agricultural Research Station in Wisconsin, United States - UWRJ-L019-104C-5 | ecosystem: Environmental > Terrestrial > Plant litter >...
AAAAACAAAAAAAAAAAAGAGAGAGAAAGAAAGTAAGAAAAATGAGGATGAGCTGACTAGGCTATTAGTTGCTACACCGCTTCGTATCAATCATGGCGTAACGGCCAACTCGGCACTCAGATACATAATTGTGACAAACGACCGAGTCTATGGAGATCATTGGCTAAACCTCGTTCGGCCGCTATCTAACACAAACAGGTATTGAAAGCCGAACGAATATATATTTGCGTGACTTTCCCCCATGTATTGCCTTAACTGAACTTAAGAGAAGGTGACGGTTAAGGTGGGCATTATCCTGAACTGGGTGTCTGAGACGAGTGATATTATGTAGTCTGAGTTTTAGGAATTCTAATCTAGCTCTCTTTTGGTGCTTCGACTAAATCTTCGTAATCGCCATCCTCTATAACTTCTTGGTCGGCTATGTCAACATCTGGTTCCGTAGTTTCTTCGTCTGTCGCGTTGCTTGTCCGTAAGAGATTCCGCAAATCATCTTCACTGATGATGCTCTCGATGCTATCTCGTCTCACAGGAGTCCGGGTCTCACGCCTGCCCTGTTCTATCAAACGCTCTATCTTTAGACGATTCGCAATGAACTTGAGTTTCGGAAATGTACTCTGCTGCCCTTCATGCAACATTCGAGCAAGACGGTGAGGGTCAGGGTCTGATAATATCTTCCAGAGCTCAGATGGCTGTGCCTGAGGTGAAATGGTAATGGTACCGCTAAACGGTTGCAGCCACAGTTCTGACCAATCTTGGCCGAGTGGCCGCGGTAGGAGTTCGAGAAGCTTCAGTACCTTAAGCCATTTCTTAAGATCCAGCTTGATGAACTGTTCCACAGCAGAGCCTAGGTAGCCACCCCGCCAACCACGGCCTCTTCTATGTGTGACGGGGGAGCCTACCGTACCCCTCGAGGAGAAAAAGAATAATGAGATGTGCGGATTTACCTGGCTTACAATAGTAAAATTGACATTGAAGTGGAGGCTGAGAGCCTTGATAGGTATATCGGTCCGCAAACTTCCGTCTTTCCACTGGGGCCGGCATTAATATGTGTGTGACATTGTGGGAGCATACAAATATAATTAGGGATGAGAGGAGACCACTGCTACGTACCTTGTGGCCAAAAGAGTAGGGCGACAATGACCCATCAGGATTCTTCATCATGAGTACAACAGGATTCAAAATCCCAGGTACCGCAGCACTTGCTAACACAGCAGACCATATCACGCAGTCTGGCGATGTTAGATAGTTGCAGAGGATCGTAGGCGAATGTGGATCGGATGGGACGCAGGAGACGTTGAGGATACGACCTGTTCTCATGTATGCCTCCCTAAAGGTCGTGGACCCTCGCGCCCACCAGCTAGCTTGGCGTGCCCAGTCGACAGAGTCAAACCTGGCTCCAGTCTTCCACCATCTCGGGAACCAGGTGGAGATGGGTTCAGAACAAGCATTAATGTTATGCGCAAGTGCCGGGACTAGCAGTTGTTTAAGCTCATCGTTGGTTCGCGTTGCGACCAGAGCGGCGACAAGAGCGCCTCCGCTCGTGCCGGTGATAACGTCAGGAACGAGGTCCGCTTCAATAAGTGCCTTGACAATGCCGAAATGATAATATGCGAACGACTATATCAAAGATGGTCAGCTAAGGATTCTCCTGTCTACTCCAATGCCCGTTCTGGGGTGTTCCTTACAGCTCCTCCAGACAGGCACAGAGCTGTTCGTCCATAGTTGGCGTGCATTCGTTTGAATAGTCCGCGCTTCTCTTCCAGCGGTATCTGGCGCGTATTAAGTAGAAACCGGGTGCTTTTCTCAACTACATGTCAGATTAGCCAGCTTGTCCTAAGGCGAGCCCTGATTTGGAAGCAGGCGATATCCGTACCTTCATCTATGAACTTTTGTACTAAATTTTTCGTCCCATAATACGTTTGGCTGTATAGTCTGGAGTTTTCTACGCCCACAAAGTTGTTCTTGACGCATGCCTCAACTAAAGCTTTGAGATCGTCAACACGCTTGCGACTATGCTTGGGAGTTGACTTTTCGGCTTCCACGCTAGTAGCATTCCGACCACGGGCCTCCTCTTCTTCGGCCGCTCTACGATGCTTGCGTATTTGATCATACACGCGGCGGACTGTCGCGGAATTGTAGTACGCAAATTCGTTCTCCTCTTTCCAATCCTGATTCCCTAAATAAGAGTCCAGTTGTTTCGCAGCACGTACCCATTCGTTATAGTTGTTCGTAGCGCGCATTTTTCTCCGTAGCCTTTCTCTCCTTCCCGTCCAGGTGACGCATTGTTCGTACAGAAATATGTACGTTCTCGTCAATATATATGTAATACTAAGCCCGATAATACACAACAGAACAAAAATAAGAAATGGCCACTTCAGAAGGGTATAGAGATAGCCCTCTCTCGTTTCGTCTACGGTACGAGACCCAAGTTTGGCCTTCTTCTTCTTCTTCCGGTTCCGTTCACTTTTCACTCTATGGTTAACGGGTGCCCAGTCGTTTCGCGCACTGATAAATGTGCTACCGTGGGCGCCGTTAGAGCCAGTAACAGGCTCGGTCTGTCCTATGGTCTCTAGAGAGGCGGTCGACCCCGACGCCGTATAATCAAGATTGATTGAGCTGCGGTCGATTGAGCTTCGTACGGCTGACGTCAAGGCATCGTCTGGCGCCGGTGTCGGGTCGGGTGCCGAGAGAGCGTTGGCAAAGGCAGCAAGATGCTCGGCAGGTAGAAACTGACGGTCTATATCGGGTAGCCTGGTGTAATCGTAAGATTCGGGAGGGTAATCATAAGTATCGGGTTGCTTGCTACGTAAAAACGACAGCATCGGACGTTTCTCATCCGCCATGGTAGTTACGTTGCAGTAGGACGCCAAAGGTCATGATGTTCAAGTAGTGAAGAAAGGAAGGGTTAAAATGCTTAGCAAGATAAACCTGCTGCAAATGCTGTAAATGTTTCAGTTCTATTTACCAGGTATGCACTTAAGGCAAGCGCGACATTAGTGTTGTCATGTCATACTGCTGAAGAATTGTGTCCAAGGTAGGCGGCAAAATATGCTGAACCTAGGTAGTATATACCTTAAGTCTCGTCAGTGTCGTCATTGCTCAATGCAGGTGGAATGGAGCGGGATGTTCCACGATAATGGGTACCCCACATCAAATGCTGTTACCAAATAATATGCGCTTATCCAGTTTATTGTGGCATCCGTTTTGTTTATATGCGTGCGTGCCTTTTTACTGAGGTACTCTTCATAGATGTTTACTAACACCTCATAGTTGAAATGTTCTCTAGAATTATTTGCACGTATGCCGTAGACAATAAGGTACTTCCCTTCCGAACCATATGTGCATATAGCCATCCTTTTCGACGTCATAACAGTCTTAGGGGTGTTAATGAAGCTACTAGAGTCACGTTAGCTGCTAGAAATTTACTGTGGTACCCCAGGCAAGCTCATCAAATGTTCTATCTGCTCTTCTACCGCGCACGGTCCCCAAGGCCTAGGAATGAGAGGAAAAGCTCTAAGCTGTTTACGTCGAAGAACCTATCGGTCCGTGCTGCTTCGGCCGACGAAGTTGAGGCTACGCCCAAACCTTTATCACGTGCCTACTAGACCTCGGTAGAAACTAACAAGCATTAAAATGCATGTACGTGGTTTGACAGTAGCGTCTCTCTTGCTTACAGAAACGATGTTTTCAAACGATGGGCCTATCCGGTACGTGCAGTAGCAGATTTAGACAGACTCTGCTTGTTGCAACCCGTTCGTTTGGGACGTGCAGTTGTACTTTATTCTTCCATAAAGGAATCAGTAGCAAGCCATACCCCCTCTCTATTCGAAGCAGGGCAAGTTATGCGAAAATAGTCTTTCTAATAGCCTGACTATATAGTTGATATATGCTTCTTCTGTGGCTACCCAGCCGTCATGGTTCTGATTTCATTTGAGGCAAAAGCCCATACATGAATACGTAACCGAGAAACCAGATCTCTAACTTTATATAAGTGGTACCTATGCTAGGTAATCTAGCCTCCTGACTTAGATATTGGAGAAACTGTCACGCCAAGGCAAATCGTAGGATCCGTAACTAATCGACCACCCAGGTGGTTCTAGTCATAAGAGTCGATGCCTTTCTGTTTTTCAGTCTTATGGAAAGTTGTTCAGAGACATTCAATATTGTCATGCCAAAAAAGCCGTCGAACCGGTTGGTGACGTGAGAAAAGCCTCGCGAGTTGGTATATTGAGAAAGATTGGTATTTGGCGTGGTCGCCTCTAGTCGTAGACTCCATTAAAACATTTCCATAAGCCTGACCAGAGTTGAGAAACAAGCAAACTGTCAATGAACAAACTCCAAATTTGCGTACGTATCCGCACACCATTCGCGCGATTACCAGTGACAAGGACAAGAGCATATTTTCGGGAGGCGTGCGCTCGTTAGACGTATTGAGACAGCCATCTAATACCTTCGCCGTAGCCTAAGTTCGAAATTAGCATCAGACTTTTAGCTCTACAAGAGTTGTTGTTGACTGACCTTGCCGCATAACCACAGAGCACATGAATACCTCAATGGGTCGGATACCGTCCAAGGGAACCTTGCCTTTCCCAGTAGTCTGGTACAGTCCTAATTCGTGACGGAGCTGATCCTCAGATACGGCATCCGGGTGGTCAATCTTGTTACCGAGGATGACAAAAGGGACTTTAGCAAGCTCCTCCATAGAGAGGAGGGCATCGAGTTCGGCCTTGGACTCAGAAAGACGCTCGTGATCCTTAGCATCGACGAGGAAGACGATACCGTTGACTTCCGGGAAGTAATCCTTCCAGAGCCGGCGGGCTGCAGAAAAGGCGACCGATCAGCAACAGGCAAAGAGAGCAAGTGTTGATTTTCAAAGCGTACCTTGCTGGTGACCACCTAGATCAAATGTTGTGAAGCGAACATTGCCGATGGCAAGTTCCTCGGATGCTGTGGGCACCTCGTCAGCGACGTGTATCTTGGTAAGATCGGACTAAAGGGGGTGGAAATAAGGTACCGGGACGTACTGGGATGAAGAGTAGGTTGAAGAATCGCAACTCGGTCGTTCTGCATGAAGAAAGTAAAAATCAGCACATTGTTTGTTGCAGTATGACGCAGCATGGACTTAGCAGTGGGATCGGCGGATAGTGCGAGGGGAAGGCGAGCCCGGCATCGGTAGGGCGCATGGGTATACGGCGGAGAACGAACCTTCAACATATGTAGCAGAGTTGTCTTTCCAGCATTATCGAGACCCAGGAACAGCAGCTTTGCGTGCTTGTTCATCAAGCCAAGCGAGGAGAGGACATCGTAGACTGGTGAGCGCGACTGTCAGTGGACGGCATGAAAGAATTGGCGGAAAGCATGGAAGACGTACACCACTGGACAATCCACATCTTGGCTAGCAAAAGATATTATGCGCTAGAGATATCGGAGTGCGAGGGTATTTCCAGTCGTCGGTCACAGGGTATCGGGTGGATGAAAGCGAAGAAAGCTGAGGTTTCTACCCTTGTGGAGTGTTGATGATAGTAAGTACTAGTAGATCGAGGTAAGTATCAGGATGGTCCAAAGTAACATGTGTTGTCAGTCAGTCCAATGAGCTTTAAGGTGACAAATTTAGCTTTAGCAGTAGGTGCTGTCCTTAAGCTTGATAAATCACTTGTAGCCACCTGGCGTATCGCCCCACAGTCGTGGACTTCAATGGATTCACCTACCTAACCTACGTGATTGCGTAAAAGATGGTACCTACCTACTATGTATCCCTCGGGGCGGTTCTTGGATAGGCAGTTACCACCTGCCTAGTAGTTGTTAAGTTATCGGAGTTAAAGCTAAAACCTATAAGAAATTGAAGACTACCTTATACAATCCAGCAAGAATAGCTGTTCAACTATAGGTAGGCTACACATATGTCTTCAAACTACCTGCTAAGTACTCATCCAGGTTAAGGACTTTAGTATCTATATGACATTCTCACAATGTGTGGAAACACTATGGTATTTCCCGCAAGCAGCAGGTTTACTATTCGATACGGCCTACAAATGCGACAGCTTAGGGCCTGAAGCATCACTACAATCGTTATGTAGGTCGCGAGCTTCATCGTGGCAACAGTCGCTTCAGGCTTTTTAGAAGCTGGTTTTCACTATAGTAACTATTGGCAGCGAACGGAGTTACATTTTCACGCTGTTTAATTTTACACTCAGGTCATGTGCATGTCATGCATGTGATGAAGGTATGTAAAATAAAGATAAAACTAGGGATTTGCCCAGATTCAAATTGATGGTGTCTGTATGACGACGTATGCATATGTGTTTACCGTGCGCCGACCAAGCCTGATGCTAGATGATGTGCCGTTCCCATTTGGCATGCCACCGTGACCGCTAACCGCCCGCACCTCGTAATAAAACCCATATCAAAAACAAAGGAAATTTCGTAAAGGGATAGAGAAAAGTATGTACAGCTGGCTCGTAGCAAAAAAGAAACACTAGATGCCGCTCTGCAAGGATATACTAGAAATGAGCAATCGAAGGGCGCCGACTCCTGAAAACATATCTGCTATAGTATCTGGTGTTGAGCCTACACAGATAGAACGTACTGATCGGGGTCCCGTTTTCCAGCGGAGAGTAGACCGATTTCCCTCATCCGTTGAGCCCCTTGTCCAGGCTGTGGTCGCTGCTGAGGAAGCTGGCCTTTACGCGCCTTGTTGTTATGCTTCTGAAGATACTTCTCCTTGAACTTCTCTCTTCTCCGTTGGCGCTTCTGCTCCAGCCCCTTCACAATATCAATAGCACCCCGGACATGACCACTATACTCTGATTGTCTTTCTACTTTGCGAATGTTCTTAATATGTGGAGGGAAAAGAGCTGGCGCTCTAGGCAATGACTTGGTATGTGTTAGACCGGGCCGGAATGCTAGCGTCTTGCAATGCTCATTTTGGAACTGTCCGCCTTGGACCAAGGACGCTGGCGGAGATCGCATGACACGGCCAGTCGGAGGCGGTGACAAAAGTCGACGAGGAGAGTGTCGGTCAAATAGCCGCCTTGGAGAACGACCCCGACCCTTGGGTGGTGGGGAATGGTATCTCCAAGGAGAAGTCTGGCCCGACTTCTTACGGCCTCTATCTCCGGCGTAATCTATATCTTCCAACTCTCCATGAATCCAAAGGTGCTCAGCACTATCGTGCATGCGTCGATGAGGCTTCAACTCTTCATCCTCAGGCTCTGAAGTAGGAAAACTAGGGTCGATATCCTGAGGGATCAAATGAAGCTTTTCCCGACGTTTAGAAGCAATGCAGGAAATGTACGCATTCTCCAGCGCGCGATCTTCGTCAAGAGTACCGCATACAAAATCGGTGCTATCAGGTAATTCGGGAGTACGAGGTCGAGATTTGACTCGGCGACTCCTTTTTCGAATCCTCAAGGAGTTTTGGAGCCCTTCAGAGGAGGAAGTGTCTGACTTCTCTCCGTTCAACGATGGACGACGAGCTTTTGGCGTCTCATTCGATATGGGAAGGGCTAGACCTAGAACAGGAGTCCAGAGTTGCAGATCGCCGTCATCCTCATCATCTGAATCGGCAAAGCCGGTCTCGTTGTCGGTATTATACCCGTCGGACGCAATGGCATCGGACCCATTGCCTGACTGATCGTCGAGTTTATCCTCATCTTCAGCATCTTCATCCTCGTCCTCGTCCTCATCAAAGTCGTCTATCAGATCGGTGTCGTCTGCGTACATGTCACCATCCTCGTCTTCATCCTCTTCCTCAAGAGCTTCTTCCTCCGCCTCTTTTCCTAGCCGGCGGATCTCATTCTCTTTTCGCAAAGTATCATTGATTGTCAGGCGAGTGGACGGATAAGGAACATTCTGCCGGATCCAATCGTCTTGTACAGGCTCATCACTAGCGAACTCGTGGAATCGAGACGACTCCGTATTGAGATCACTAGGATCAGCAGTGAGATACTTGGAAGATCGAGTAGAGTCCGCACCAAGCTTTGCAGGACGAGGCGTCAACGAACGTTGGTTCCGACCACGGTTCGCTGAAGAAGACCGATGTTTGCGTGAGGCAGTAGGCGAAGCAACCTTTGGTTTCCGAGTATCACGAGCAGGTGTATTAGACAGTTTCTGCCCAGGCCAAGTTGACTCAGTCGAAGACACAGGCTTCGCTGGGCAGGCAAATTTGATACATGACCTCCGTTGGGGCTTCTCCTCAGCTGTTGGTGCAGGTCCTGCAGGGCGCGGTTGGCTTGGTGTTCGCTTGCTTTCGGGCTTAGGACCACAAGCAAATGAGATACATCGCTTCTTCGGGGGCACTACTTGGGCCGAGTCCTTCTTCTCCAGAACCACCTCGGCCGGGGCCTTGGTAGGGGTAGGTCGTATAGGTACGGCCTCCTTTTCCAAACCTCCAGGGCCAGTAGCGCTTTGCTTCAACCCAAACAAACCGCCATCTAACTGAACCAGCCGCATCATAGGTGGCGGTGGACTTGGGGTGTTTGTACGAGCAGGGCTCGTGAACCCAGTGTCGCTTGTAAGGTCGGCTGTGGAGGCAAGGCTGATGGTACTAGTCATAGAACGCCGTCTCGTGGGTATTCCACGGTACTGAAACTTGGGCACATCCTCTCCAGACTGGTGGAGTGCTTTTGTCAGCAGTGACTCGGAGTGTTCAGCAATCTTCGGCACTACATTTCTCTTAAATTGGGTCTTAGCATGGCTCAGACCTAGGTCTGGGGGTTCGTCAACATCGGCAGCCACCTCGTCGTCCGCGGTATGTTGCAACTGGCCTTCTCGGGAATCCCAGGCCAGTGCGGTCGAGGAGGCAAGATCGCACGCTCGCTCGTTGGTCATAATGATAATACTAATAAACTGAGTAATCGTGAATGGATAGATGAAAAGGAATTGAAAATGACGGCGAAGAGTAATTTCGGTTTTGAACAAGAGGAATCAAAGCAAGCTGAGTATGATGATGCAAAAGTAGCTCGAGAAGATATGCAAATGTTCTAGTATTGCAAATGTGCAATATGCAAGCTTCGTTTCTTAGCTATAAGAAGCGCAGTTTGGAGTGTCCCTAGGGACCGCCTTGCTATAATCTTAGAGCCATAATGTTCAAGTTGAGAATCTGCCGGCAGGAAGAAGGTCGATATGGTTGTGTTGTATAAACTGGGCTATGCCGCAGCACAGCAGAGCCAACTTGGTTTTATTATAATAACAGTGTCGATGAAGTGTGCAAGTCGGACTGGACCGCAAGTGACCACAAGGATGACGGGAATGCGCTGACAGTTATTTCAGTCGACTCAGACAAACGTGGTATACCAAGACTCAAGGGGCGCAAGGGTCTTGGTTTGTCTTGGCCGTATTTAGTACTGACGTCGAATCAGTGGCGCAGAGGGATCGTCAAGTAATCCCAAAGAGGCCAAAGGCACCCGTTTCGTTTTGGACGGTGCCAGATGCACCGAGCAACGAGATATGGCGCAGGAAGTAAGCCGGAGGATTCCGTAATATTATAAAGAGAAGGTAGTGATGGGTAGGGGAAGGGTAGGAGGAATGAAGGGAGTGCTCGATTAATGGGAAAGCCGTGAAATAAAATCCCAGGAAAGGTGGGCGGGAGAGAGAGAGAGAATGAGGGTGGTGGACCAGTTTAGGTTGGTTTGTTAGTGGGAAATGAACCAGGGCAAAAACCTTCATGAATCAAATCGATAATATGAATAAACAAAAATCAGAAGCGCACTGTCGATGACCATGTGGGTTTTGCTGAGCTTGTTTTTTCCTTGCCCTCTTTCTCCTTTCACTGTGGTCAGCTTATTAGCTCTTCCAATTGCAGAGAAGGCTAACAAACTGGATGCTGTGGAATGAGAGAGCCATACAGTGTCGATGACTTTCAAGATACACTGTCGTCATGGGAAGGCGTCCGGCAAACACTGAAGAGGCGGGCGGGCAAGGGGGCGGCGAACGCTACTACCCTGCTCTTTTTTCTTCTACCCACAGTACTAGTACGAGCTAGTAGGGGCGGTATGTGACTACTAGGATTCTTTGTCTCTCCTTTTGCGCCTATTTCAGAAGCCATCTTCAGCTAGCAAGGATAGGTTGTAAGCGGCATGCAATTAAGAGATCAGATCTTCTCAAACTACAGTATGGGCAAAAGCGAGAGAAAGTTTGCAAAGCCCAGCAAGACCCAGCAAAAAGCCCAGAGCACTGTATGGGGCGTCGGCAATACATACATCGATCCAAGTACTAGCCCTGTCGAGTAGGGTATCATAATGATACGATTTTTAGTGTCGACATGCCTGCATGCTGGATTTTAAGCTTCCACTAAAAACCAGGCGCCGCATGCAGCCTTTCCTAATTACAACAGATTGCCTGGGAGCGGCTAATCAAGGCTTGGTAACCCTTGGCGTCCTGTCTTGGCTCAATAATAATAAGGCACTTGAAGGGCCATCAATCCTTTCCCGCGGGCATTTTGAAAGGGCTTTTTACTAGATGACATTGAATCCGGACAATTAGTGAGAAACTCATATCCGGCTTCTCCTGGAGTTCTCACGGTCCAGTCGTGCATAGACTCTTCAGGCGCTCTCCAAGCCCATACCGATATCGGTCCGCGCAATCAAAAGTCTTTAATTAAAAGGCTGTTATCAGCTTACATGTAACTCTCTAATCCAGAGGGGCGTATAATATATCTCCAGTATCGACGCGCATAGAAGTTCGTAGCCTGTCGTGCTCCAGAACAATCCTTCGCTAAGCGAACGGAAGCACACACGCACATAGCTAATGTCATGTCGTATGCGCGATGCGGTCTGCACCTATTGTAGGATGTGAGCACTTGGCTGTAGCATGTATGCTGTATGTAGGTAGTCGGTTTGGGTATTCCTATAGGTGGTACTTGAGACTTTGTTTCTTTGGTCAGCAGGCGCACTACTGTACTCTGTAAGTCGGCCAAGCCGGCGGTATTTGAGTGATTGTCAGTCATCAACTGGTTGATTGGTATAGGCTTCTCTTCATTTCATCCTTCACATTTGGCAATGGCGACATATTTGGCTGCCAGTGCCTTCTTGCGGTGACGGTTTATTTTTGACCCATCAAACTCATTGTCGCCAGGTTTAGGTATCTGGGCCGGTTAGACGATATCGGGGCGATAGCCGAAACAACGGGGGCCCTGCGAGGATAAACTTTAAGGGACTGAAGTCCGGTCATCTCGTTACACACATACATACATGGAGGTTTAACGGTTAAGAGTACTCCGTAGAAGCCATACGGTGTCGCACCATGCGAGGGATTGGCCTTGTTGGCCCCAACATGGAAGTGTTGTCACCTTACTACGTGGTGTGTATGCGCGATTAAAATGCAGTCTCTCACAAGTACGCACTTGCCTACCTACACACAAGACTCGGAGCCACTTACGCCCAGGTACTACACACCACCACTATGTAGGCAATACTTATTATGTATGCGACTGTGCGCTAGAAGACAATCTTCTTTTTTTTATTCCGACCATACGCACAGCAGTGCATATATCAGCGACATACAGTCCATACAACCCATACAATCTACCTATACTAGCCCAAGCGCTGCATTTACACGTAGAGTTAAGTAAGTATTTGAGTAGTATGAGCGAACAGCTATAAGCAGCGCTATAGGCGGCATGCTGCACACAATCCATATTTAAGACTTAACTAGGTACTAATAAGCGTCTTTTGTTAGCTTCAAAACGAGCTGCGACGCTGTTGGATGATGTACATAACACTAACCTACAACAACGCGCTCGATCTGGTTGGTTCCTGCACATCATGGTCCCAAAATAAACACATATATAGTACCTAAGTGACATGTAATAATAATATGTAAGTCCCGGGAATCCCTCCAGTAGGTGAGTCTAGGAATGCAACCCAACGGAGCGGTGCAACGTATCCCACGCGAACAAAGTTACACAGCTGGGTCCGATATGAGGCACGTATGTAGGTATTATATATGTCCTTGTCCTTGCGTGCTCATATCAGTCATGTGGTCGGTAATATTTCCTTGTTATGTCACACGACGCTAAGTAGCTGTTTCACTAGGTCTAGTTAGTAGTAGATATAGATCCCTGGCCTGATCTTCCCCGCAGCATTAGCAATCCATATTATATGTATATGTATACTCTCTGTCTAGTGAGGATGAGTTATTTAGTTGTGTATTGCATCTCTGTATGTTGCCCATTACCTACTATTACCTCTATTGACTTTACGCCGGCATACTGGCGATCATTTACTGCTAAAATCAGGTACACGCGGTCGAGTTGCCACGCCCCGGTTTTCATATGCAGTCTGTGGCTCTGTGATTGAAATCCTACAACCGTTGCTTCAGTGTTGGTCATGTCCATTATGGGCCGCGATCACCATCCAAATGTCGAAAGGGCATTCATTGGGTTAGTAGGTTCGTCATCTTCGCGCCGACAAAGCCAACCCGGGCTATGGCTCCGTGCAATTTCCAGCTCCTTGCCACCCCGCCTTATCTGGGGAAGTTTAAGCAGCTGTAATGTTGGCGAAGCGGCTTTCGCGACGCCGCAACCCCGCATTCCTCGCGCGAATCGAGGCGCTTTGTTGCTCGTCTAGAGTGGATTGAGATACTCTGTAGTCCCAATGGGAGGCCTTGGATCTGCCCACAACTACTGCACAAACATACATACTTGCCAATATCCGAAACATGCTTACACGCCAAACGCTTGTCCAAAGCTGTCAGCAGCCTGCCTATCCCATCGCTTTCCGTTTTAACGTTCCTTGTGTCTGTCAGATTCCCATGACATCGTGCCCTTAACAAGGGTCCTGTAGTGATCTGCAACTTTCAAACCCTTGCATTGCTTGTTGCGTGTTAGGGGTCCTACCTTAGGTGTCGAAATCATGAGCTTGCTTTCGGGTTATGGTGTAATAATTGATAATAGGTACTGCACCTATGGCGCATGCAGATTTGCAGGGCAGACCCTCTCATAAGTGTCTCACCAAAATATAACCAACTTGGCCAGCTTGAACAAACAAATGGATGATGCAACTGATTCGGGCAAACTCGGACCTCATCCCAAACACACCAACTTTCAACCCGGCGGCTGAAAGTCGAATGGTTGAAACAACTAGGGTATCACACATTTTGCTTGATTAACACGAAAGACACGTTTCCAAATGTACTATTACATACTACACATATAATATTGATCAAACTATGTCCTCTTCGGCGCTCTCTGCGAGTTGATGTTCGACCATAAGCTGCATGGTGGCATCATTTCGTTGCATTGAAGGGCCCTACCTATATTCTCATCCCGGATTTACTCCGCAGTGCAACGACGACCCATTGTAAAGGTCCATGAAACCTACAATAATAGACAAGCCAGCCGATCAAGGTAATATTTACGTTGCCTTTTTGGGGGTATGCCCGCCAATAACATCAGACAGGCTATAGTCAACGTCTTTTCCTACTGGAGAGCTCCCTTTGGCGCCAGCCCATGACTGGGGACGGTGCCTTGGTTGGCCGTCTGGACTCATGGAGCATCTCCGAAACTCTTCGGCCTCTTCCGGTGCTCCTGTTTCTCCAAACAAGAATCTTTCGTGGTGGAATGACGTCTCACAAACTGGATAACGAATCCTCCATAACAAGAGCGGAACACTATATGCACCTGCCCACTACTGTATAATCCCCCAAGTATCTAGAATCGTAGGAAGGTAAAATCAGAATGACCACATCAGTTCGGCGAAGGGAGGCTTGAAGTGACATTCCGATGTCATCATACCTCTTAGCTCCAGGGCTGCCTGAAAGCGGGCATCCATATGCCAGACCGGGACAGGTGTGTCCGGCTGGCTAGTGCATGTTAAAGCTCTGAGCTGCCAGGGAGGCCGGTACTAAGTCATGTGATCTGGCACGTGCTGTGTCCCAGCCCAATCGGGTTAGACTCTCCAATCTTCCGAGTACCCGTTTCCCAAGCATGCATTGAATCTCAATTTGCTGTGTTGACCATCGTGAGCCTCGCTCGTCACCCATTCCTTCAATTGACAACGCCTGTCATCATGAACGCCTTCCGCGTCGCCCGAACAGCTCTCCGAGCTCGCCCCGCTGCCTTTCGGCTTCCTACCCAGCCTCTGCAGCGACGGAGCTACGCCGATGCTGCTCCGGACAAGGCTCGTACTCCCCCATAGCTAAGTTGGGAGATGGGTTTACTAACTTTGCGTAGATCAAGCTAAGCTTGTCTCTTCCTCACCAGGTACGAGCTACTCCGAAAGATTCGATCTTAATTCAGATGCACCAATGCTTGCGACCCGCAGTTCAAGATCACCGTTTCACATAACGTCGACTTCATCGTCGCCCTACCTGCTAATTCCCGCAACAGTCCATCTACACCTCCAAGGATGTTGTCCAAGTCAACATCCCCGCCGAGTCTGGAGAGATGGGTGTCCTCGCGAACCACGTGCCCTCTATCGAGCAATTGAAGCCTGGTCTCATTGAGGTTATCGAGGAAGGTGGCGTCAGCAAGCAGTTTTTCCGTACGTGTGGACGAGATGACGAAAAAAGAATATTGGACGATTCACTAATGCATTTGATACTAGTGTCTGGCGGCTTCGCCACCGTCCAGCCCAACTCGGTTTTGAGCATCAACGCCGTCGAGGGTTATCCACTTGAAGACTTCAGCGCTGAAGCTGTTCGGTCTCAGATCGCCGAGGCGCAAAAGGTCGCTAACGGCAGTGGCAGTGAGCAGGATATTGCTGAGGCTAAGATTGAGCTGGAGGTAAGGGATATTTGCAGTCAGTGCCTTATGTGTTTAGAAATGCTAACGATATTATACAGGTTCTAGAGAGCTTGCAGGCCGTCCTAAAATAGACTGTATAGAGGATACTATGACACCAACTTGTACATCAGACTATTTCCCTACATTCATATAAGCGATCCAACAAGGTTATAAGGATTCTTGAGGTTGACAACCCGTAATTTCCCTCGCGTGTGATTGTGCCTGCTTGCCGTGTCTACCGCAGTTCCTTACTTACCATAGTCACTAGATCGGTGCCTACCTTATCTGGCTTTGCTTGTCTTTGTTTCGGCTGATCTCATTCCTATCATCTCTTCAGTACTTTTTACTCTGGCGCTATTGACTGAACTTGTTACTACCCTAGATATTCGACTACAGATGTATTATTACTCCCGAAGCTTCAGCTAGGCGACAATGCATTTTGTCAGGTGTCTTAACAGTACAACCTAAGGACTCTTACCCTTTTATTTCGACAACCTGGCGATGACATGGACGAGCTCGACAAGGAAATGCACTCAAACCTCGAGATCCGGATACCCACCGGCACTGTTACATCCCGGCTACGCCAATTCCAAGCAGTCCCCGACCGGGCCAGTTTGTCACCCAACAATCCTGATTTCGCCGAAGGCAACCATGAGCACGCATCTTTGGGTTAGGGACATGGGCCATGGCGCCAGTTTGCAGATTCTACAGCACATCTCTTAGACGTTCCCGACTTCCGGATGCCTCCCGCCGCCCAGTCATTCGTATTCCACAACTGTGGTCGGAAAAGCCGTGACGAGGAACTCACATCGAAAACTCAGCAACCCGGAGCCATGTCAACGCTCCGGATACAGCCATCATGTCGGAAGAGCTTTTCTATGGGTCATTTATGTGACAAATTTGGTCTCACAGAGATTCGATCGTCTAGAGGGCGACATGCCGACGCCGAAGGGACTCGCTTTAACCCAATTCATACGTCCTCGAAAACTGATAATAGCACACCCCTTTTCGCGAAACCCTTGAAATCCCTATCGAAGTTGGAACATCTCCAAACGGGTTCATTCGCCTCCTATAATACCCCCAAAGTGGAGAAATGGAGGTCGGCTCAGGACATGTTCACGCAGTATAACATCGATAAGCCCGTTGGCTGGCTTTCGGATGCGGAGGCCCTATCTCTATCAGGGGATGGAAATGCCAGCCCCCGAAGTTATTGTAGATACTGTCACGTCTGCTCAACAGCCACGTGGGCTCCCACCTTTTGCTCTTCTTGTGGACACCGCCTTTGCCAAAAGTGTGTATGTGAGGTTCCCGGCGTCACCGCGCAGGCCCATGCCAACTTTTCGCACCACCCAAGCCCTGCTATCCCAAGGGATGAACCACAATATCTATTTGCCACAAAGTCGGACGTAGAATCCACACAAACGCTCCACCGAGGGAGATCAAGGCGTCGTTCCGCCTCAAAAAGCCGAAAGGAGGACCACATGGGCCCGGGCCAGCGTCAGCGACCTAATATTCGCACCGACTGTAGTTGGCGAGTGACGGACGATAACGAGATCGAGTCGAAGTCGCCTGAGATATTTGAATGCAGGAAGACCCAAACTACGTGGTCTGCCCAGGATAACCCGTTACGTCAAGCCCAAAAGGGTATGAAACTGGACCAGGTCTCTTTGAGCACCAAGAGACGAGATGAATGTGATGATCCCATGTGTAGAGCAACACATACTGGACACTACCCTTATCGCCATAGTGTGTCATGCTCTAAACATGGAAGTGAGCAGAGTAGAAGATTGACGGATCTGGCAAGTGCCTCACATCAACATGATACTTCTAACGCAGATATGCCAGAAAAGAAGCCAGAGTCAGACGTAAACGCTCCTCTTTCTGAAGGTGATACCGTTCATCGTCATCATTCCGCCGGATTCCATGGCCGTCACCATATTGTAGAACATCTTTCCTCGGCGGTTGGTCACAGGGCACATCAGCACTTGGAAGAGAACAACAACGAAGAGGGAAGTAAGGCGGTGTCCTCCAAGACGAGCATTGAGCCTTTTACAAAGGCACAACCTACCTCGCAAATCACCCCATTTCAGTGGACTCAAGAAAGTGTCCCCCAGGGCCATCCACGACGTTCAGAAGTATATGTAAGACCCGAGGGGCAACCAAAGCATTTAGGAACCAGGGCCACACCGAGCGCGTCGGATTGCCGATCACAAAATGCAGAAGTCACAGAGGGCACACATGAAGCAGGGAGGGTTGCGGTCGAAGGTGAAAGGAGGCAGATGCGGGATGATTTAAATTTACCCTTTCGTGATCACGATGCTCCAAAACGTCGGTTGGCCAGTACACCCCCCTGGCTGAAGGAACCAACAAAACAAGCAGCTGACGCCACCTCTCGATTGCGCCGCGTCAACTCGAAAAGTCAGGAGATAAATGGTCAGGAGCACGACTTCCTTTCGGAGACTTCGGTGGAGAATTGGAAAGGATATGGGACTACTCGCTCGGGCAATGCTCACACAGGAAAACAACCAAGTGCTTCGAGACATCTTTCTCGTTCAAGTCATGAGTTAATTAAGGTTTTTGCTCCATCGCCACCGGCCGCATTACATATGACGCAAAACCAAGATACATCAGGCTGGCCTAATCCTCATGATCAGCACCGCGTACAATCTCGAGCAGACGACAAGAAGAAATCTTAGGAAGGACGCCATCCCCAACCGAAGAGAGTGCAAGGTTCTCCTTTTTTAGAAGTACCACGAACGCCCTATAAGACGGCCAAAAAAGATAATGAACAGATATACCCAGAGCAGAGGCCGACGGGCGGTTCTATTCCGATGTCACATCGACGGGGATTTTTTGAGTCCTCGGAAGACCACACAGACATTGCGTCCCCAACACGCAAATCGCACCACCACAGAGAGGTCTCTAGTGCCCAAGGCGACCTAGCACGGTCGCTTATAGCACGATGGGAGGCTCGGGAGACGCATTCGCGGTCAGAAACGCACGCCAGCCCCAGACCCCGGTCCCGATCAGCACGCGCGCACCGCGAGCAACACACGCATAGCAGACGCACCTCGCCTCGCCCCCCTCGGCATTCCCCGCCTCTGGGACGGGACTCGAGAATGGAGTACCAGCATAACTCCAAGCGCGAGACTGAGCACAAGACGTTTACTCAGCACCAATCGTCTGAAGCGGATATCGCGACACCGACGCCCATCGCGCCCCCGAATCATCAGTGTAGCTGGACATCGCGGTATCTGGCGTTGGCGGCCGAGATTCGCCAGCTCAAGGCCGAGATGTCGACTCGTGCCTCGCTCATGAGCTCGGACATCCTGACAACGTCCGCGCACGGCGGAGGCCGTGATGACGACGGGCTGGATTTGATAGGGGTCACTATTATTCTGCACTTCAGGGACAGGGATGACATTGTCATTAATACGGATTTGACTCAGGAGGCTTTCCCCGGGGGGTAATTCGGGATGTGGCTGCAGTTCATTTTGTACTCGATAAGGAGTGGGTAGGCTAGCGATGGGTCGGATTGGTGCGTGGATGTATGAATGGATACACCTGGTATAAGTACCGTGTCGTCCCGGGTATTGTTGGGTTATGAAGCTTGCCAGCAGGGCCCTGCACAAAGTTGGATCGAACCGCTTGAAGTGTTTTCAGATTGACAAGTAGTTTCTATGCTTTATCAATACGGTAGGTTAGTTTGTTTATTTTATATTGGATTAGAACTGTGGATGTTGCGTGACGATGCTCTGCAAAACTTGTCTGTATCTTGACTTGGTAAATTTTGGGCAACCTGGCCGTCTAGTCTAGGTATACTTCTTGTTATTTAATACCCTTTTTCAATTTCTCTATGTGAAAGGAGGCAATATATTCCCTGTAAGAGATAATAATAGTTTGTACACTAATTAGTTTGCTTTTAACGCAGGTTTGTTAATAGTTTCTTGTTTAGCTACCCTTGCACAGCACACTCAACAACGCTAGAAAAAATCCATGCAAACACTCCATACCAATACTCATCATCTATGTAAAAGCCACCTAGTAGAGAACAACTGCAAAGAAAAAGACGGAAAACAAAAAGAAAGAGAGAAAAAAGAATGATCTCCGAATCGGGGAATCGAACCCCGGGCTTGACGGATCTCTGTGTACTCTAGTCGTTGCCTTCTGGAGTAACACAATGAGAGCGTCAAATGTTAGCCACTACACCAATTCGGATTGAAGATCAAATGATTGCCCACTACTGGAGTCGAACCAGTTGCCTCCTCATTACTAGTGAGGCGCTCTACCGGTGAGCCAAGCGGGCTTTGTGATTGTTGGACACTGTCGGGTCGTATTGGGTACTACTACCGAGAAAATGGGTCAGGTGTCGGGTCGGATCGTGTCGGATCGTGTCGGATCGTGTCAGGAGTGGGGGGGGGGGGGGGGGGGGGGGGGGGGGGGGGGGAGTGAGTGGTGGTAGGTACACAATACCTAACCTAGCTATAGGTATCTGTGGCTGGGACCAGCGGGCCGGAAATGTAAGTGAACAGTTCAGGTTTTGTTCCTGATAACTCCTATGTGGAGGTTGCTATAAGACTATTTTCATACTTCGATATCCTATTACTTTTAGCTCAATTACCTTCTATAGCTAATAGCACTTTGGAAGTCCATATTCACTTAAAGTTAGTATTTCGATTCGCGAAATATGTAACCTGGTAGAGCCACACCTTCATGGTGACTTTAGAATCATAGCACGCATCTAGTCTCCTATAGTTCAAAGTGACTCGGTTATTCGCGACAAGCGAGAGTTGCATCCAGAGCGAATAGGTAGGTGATTATTAACTTAGGGTCTACTAGTAAAACATGACTTTGTTATGCAAGGCTAATAGCCGTGTGTGTATCACTTACGATGGCTGTCGCATGTTATAGTCACGCAGGCCCGCCTATTTATTATCCACCTATCCTTTTAATATACCTAGTGGTAAACAAGGAATACTATCAAATAATCCCTTAAAGGGCGTATAGAAACCTCATACATCGACGGCCCCCGCAGTTGATGCGAACTCCTCGTGCGTTAACGCGATATGACAGGTCGTTATTAGAAAAGACCCGGCGAATGATCAAGTAAGACGAATTGATATTCCGGCGATACCTACTAACGCAAAGAAATAAACCGGGTTACCAAGACGAGCCGCATACAGGCGCCATATGAGCAAGATCACGCATACCTTATATATATCTAGGTATCTATGCTAGTCTGCAAGTCAATATAAGGTCTAGAAAGACCCATAGCACCAAAAGGGGAGAGAAACGAAGGTGCCGGATTCCGAGGTGTCAGTAGGTACCGGTTCTTTGCCGTCTCGTGCGTGTCCTACTTATCCGTCGTGCTCTTCAAGAGAGATCGCTGTAGTCCCCATTTCCCGCCTCCTTAACGACATCAACGACTAATAAGAAATGGACTGTTGTCTTGTCCAAGCACGGCAGTATGTATTGCGAAAGTGGGGTTTTGGTATTTCTACCGAAGTGCCGGCCGGCTCGCTGAGCAAGCAGGTGTATGTATGTCTGGCACCTAACCTAGAACACTTTGTAAGTTTGTATGTAAGTTTTGTCAGGTTAAGTCAGGCAGTATGTAAGCAGGTACATAAAGTAGACCAGTGCTAGAACGAGTCACATGAGCTTCTTCCGACGTCACACAACGTAACAACCTCGCGGATGTAGAAAAACTGCCGGGTCTCAAAAGCCCGCCCCATATTTGGTTTAATGCCTAGAATGCATGCCACGTTCCCAACACCAGGGAATTCGAGGTTTTTACCAGCAGTAAAGCGAAAGCAAGAAACAAGCTTTGAGGGTAGAAGCCGTTCGTTTATGCTTTCTACGTTTCGTTGCGTTCCTTGGCACTGGGGAAGTTCATGCTTTGTGGTTGCTGGTTTGTCCCGTCGATTCTCTCGGCCGGTCTAGACCACGCACGTGGATCGGTATGATGTCTGCGTCCTCGTCTTATCTGAAGCTGGGATCTAAACCTGGCGCTGTGGTTGAGAAAACTCTTGACTGAACGTATCATAAGAGGATTTGAGTGGTATCTGTTCAAGGGGGTACGTATAGTCTTAGATAGCGGTAAGAATCAAGCTTATGCTAGGTATGGGCAATTTACTTACAGCACAGTCTGCAGAAGGCGCGATATTTCTATCTTGGCCGTGAGGACTATAGTTAATAAGTAGTGCCAGTTCCCGCCAAAGTATCGTGGGGATAATGGGTTAGGTGATATGTGTTACCTGCTTGCCAAATCTTAGTACTCGCTTCTACGATGCTGTAAGAGGACGGCATATCCAGAGATGCCCGGGATTTTCCGTCTTGCTGTTAGACATTCTTCGAGATGATACCAGACTCCCCCGTGTGATAGGTAGCTCGTGCTTAGATCAAATCCAGTCATCTTGGCGTCGTCTCCGACAGGTGGGCAATAGTCCAATAGGCAGCACGTTGGTGGCTAGTGGCTTCTGGCAGATGGGTTCATGGAGGGAGCTGCCTCTAATGCATCTCTTTTGTAAATGGCTGGGGATGAAGCCCCTGTCCCTGGGAATTAGTTATATGCCGATACCTTTAGGGGTCGCTCTCTGATTCCGTCGCCCATGGGCCTGGCACTGTAGAATTGGCACTACGGAATTAATTCTATTGGCCTACCAATAGCCATCCTATGAGGGCAGTTACATAGCTCTGAGTTACGTGCATGTTGTGTATGTTGTTTAGGCATCCAACTGTGCAGGATAGCCCAGCCCGCTTACGTTCTTGCAACGCTTGCTCGGCATTCGGATGACTAACTTCTAAGACGCAGATATAAGAGAAAACCCCTATAGTTATAAATCCTCAAATGAGTGAGTTTAGTCACGAGCCGATGGAAGACAGAAGGAGAGCCGAGGTCGTCAAGCACGTCAATACTCGTGGCGAAGACAGGTGTATGATAATAATGCCAACTTGGCTTTTCTGAGTACAACAAAGACCGAGCAAGCTAGATGCGTTATGACATATCAACCTGCCCTCATAGTATGTGGCTTAATTGTTTAGCGATGGAGAGAAAACCCATAACAGCATGATGAAACAAATTTTGTGTGTATCGCCTGTTGAAGAATAGTGAAGTATAGTTTAACCTAGTCGAATCCCGCTCTGGATTTGCTGTCTGGGGCGAGTTATGGGGGAACAGACAGATGTAATAAAACACGAGAGATTGATTTCCACTTCAACCAAATCTCCTGATATGTTACAGGTATCTCCCGTGTAGCACTTGCCGTAGCATTTAGTTAAGAGCATGTGGTCATAGAAGGCGCTTGGGACTGGACTTGTCTATGCTTCACATACGGGAGTCAGTAACGGAAAAGATAAATAAAATCCACAATTACTACTCCGTCACTGTACTGTATTGTTGATCTTTACCGAGTAACGTAGCTATAAGATAGCCGCCTGAGTCCGACTGTCATATCTGAAGCACGTAAAGGAGCAAGTGGAAATTCTTAGCGATTGGCGTCAAACGCTATATTCACTCGTCAATATACATGTAGATTTCACCACCGATATATGCCTAGCCGCGTTCCTCATAATGACAGAGTCCTTGCTCTCTAAAAAGCTATAAAATGTTATTTATTTATGTATCATTGAACTGGCAAGTTCGTTAGGTTTGACTACTTCACGTGCTATTCCTGTGTACCAAGCGCTATAAACGCCGAGTGTTTCCCACCAAACACCTGCTGAATATACTGTCGAGTTTATGCTCCCGGACAAAATACACGAGTAGTTAGCAAGTAAGAGGCGCTCGTTTAAGAGGAAGGTCTTCCCAACGGACGCTGCTTTAACAGACCGAATGTCGTCTCTATAGATCGGGGGGCTACTTCTGAAGCGGTTCAAGACGCGTGCGTAAAGGTAGGTTATCCGCATCGGATCTCATCGAAGCATAGCCACACTGGATATGCGCCTTAAATCCTAAAGAAGGATGATGGATCCCGGTGGATGTAAACAGATGAGGAGCATACCTAGTAAGGCATGACTTCCATCTTTCCGAGAAGTCACGTACACTTCCAGGTAGGTAGGTGGCTAGTTAACAAACGACCGAGGACCATATGGAGAGAATCATTGTATGATGATAGATTTCAATAAAAACGAAGCATCCTATTAGAGCTTCCATACATAGGGGTTAAGTTGTAGTATTTAAAGTCGTTCCGAATGCTCCCACCAAGTTCCGGTGTGCCAATGTAGGTTATGGCCAAGCTGGGTAAATGATCTCAGTGTTCTTACGAAGGGTGAAGAAATTGCGGCCTGATATATTGCCCTCTGTTTTCTGACTTCATACTTAGACATTCATGATTGTTTTCCTACGATCTACACAAGAAACAAAGTAATCGAGGGTGTAAAACTGCCTGAAACACTCAACATGATCCGCGACCCGCTGGGGTCGATGCGAGCGACTCCGCGACATCTTACAGAAGAAATACAGGATTATAAAGCTGGCGTATTCATATAGATGCCACTTTCCATGTTGGAGATATCTATTAGTATGGGACTAATGAGACGGTGTAGTAGTTCTTTCGCGAAGAAAAGAAGCCAAGACGGGTATTGAGATCGTGTTCTTAACGTAATGCCAAGGCATTCGAAACCCTCACGAGCAACAAGCTTTGCCAAGTGGCTAGGAGAAGACCAGGGTCGACGGCAAGTGGCAATCGTTTAATGCCAAGAGGTATGCGAGCAATGGGGGACTGCCCTACTTACATGTAGCTTATAGGCACAGCATATCTGGGGGAGGAAGATGAAAGAAATATTGGCGGGCTAGCGGGCATTTGGGGAGAGAGAGGACAGTAGTAAGTGCAGGTCAAACAACCCCAATGTTCTTGGCGATGAGGTGCGGGCACGCGCGCATTGATCGCCTGCGACACTACGACTTGTTGCGGGGGACGGGAAGTGGTTCAACATCGATGCTGCTGTCGTACAACATGATTCGCGGAAATGCATGTAGGTTGGTGGTATAATTTCGCTAACTCTCCATATCCCATTCGACATCGTGGCATTTCCTTGAATTTCGTCCAAATACACATCAAAATTAACCTCTGAGGCGCCTTTCACTTCGCCAGTGTCGCTGTATCATCCATTCAATGTCTACCGGTCTCCAACATAACACGGCTGCTGTTGCCGTACGGAGAGTCGTACAACATAGCGCCTCCTGAGCAACAAACAGTGGCATGATCGCCGATGAATGATGTGTGAAACGGCGGGGTTGTCGACCATTGTTATGAGAAATGCGTCTTTTACCAACAGGAGTCATCTGTTCAGCGGCCGCCGGCCAGCCATTGTGTCCCACATCTTATTGCGTCGGCTTTTACTGTTCTGGGCCGGTTTCTTGCTTTTATGTATGTACACTGCATGCAGAATTATATATGCCTGGCTGACAAAACCTGCCCACATGTCTGGATACAAAACAGGTTAGGTTACGACAGGTCGAGTGGCAGCTACATACATAAAATTTGAAATCCTTCTGTAGGTACACCCTGCCTGCCTTCCTTCTGAATGCCCGTCTTTCTCGCTTGATTCCGTACCTTTCCGCACTCGTCCTGCCCCCATCAGGGAATAATCCAACGAGTGACGGCCCTCGATCCTTATTGCAGGAGGGAGTTCAACACTCCAAACCCGTCACTGTACTATGTACGGTATTATCTGCATCAGACCTTGTACGCAAATCCAACATAATTGCTTGTGCGAAGCGACGGTGAAGTATGCGAAGTACCTACATAGAATATATGCACATTTCACCGACCGGTCTTAAGGATAGGCAGGTACATATCACCTATCTACCTGGTAGTCTACATAGATGTCTGGAACTGGGTGTGGGATAACCACTACTGTACTATTTTGGGAGATTGGCCTTATGTTATATACCTACTTGGGTATATATGCTTACCGGTGAAGCATACTAGGTGAGATAGGTTAGGTACTGTATGTAAGTACACTACAAAGTTTAGTGTGCGTGTGTCGCGGCAGGACTGCTTACCCGTGATTAACTCGGGGACAGAAAACGGTGGTATGCTGAGTTTCGCAGCCATGTTACAACTATGTATGACTCAAAGTGCTGTCAGATTTTGGTGTGAGACATGTCTGGAAATCGATGGGGAAACCTGCGGATTCCATCAAAATCCACTCAGAAAAGAGCGCATCGACAAATTCAAAGATCGTGAATGCTTTTCAATTCCCCTTCTGCATGCTAGGCCTCTGCCTACTGACATAGGCACACGATCTACCTAGGTAGTAGTGAAAGTGAAATGATGTAGTAAAGCCAGAGGAACCGAGTAGTACTAGGGAGTGGTTCAGGTTTGATGTGGCCGGCTTTTGGTTGGCTAGCAACACACAGGTTGCTCTCCACGACCCCACCACCGCCATCCGAGCTTCCATAGTGGTGGGCAGTTTCTGACTCTTGTGGAGGCACTAGAGGTGGTACCTTGCTCAGCACTTGCTGTATTTTATATTACAGAGCAATGCTACGGGACTGACGCTTTGCTAGCACCCATCAGAACGGGAGCCCACATGTTCTGCCCAGATCCCTTTCCCTACCACTTCTTCTCCCATTTCTCGTTACCAAATCTTTAACGATCTTGCTTCTCGGCGCCCAGCCTTGAACTAACCATCCCGCCAAACATCTGAACACCTAATTGCACTACAACACACAGCATAACATGAGAATAACGACCAAATGACCGATTGATAACCTAAACTGTGCCGATATATCCAACCGATTGATTGATTGGTCTACTCTCCGTACCGACACGACACAGACAAGAGACGAAGAGACCACCTAGCTCGAGCCCTTATTCGAAGAGCCATTCTCGGAGCTGGAACCGGTGGGACACCGCAGTGACGGAGGACGAAACGGTGCAACGCGAATCGATTGGGTATACGCGTCTTCTAAAGCCCTCTAGAGGGCCGTGGTCATATTCCATGGCGAACATCATCCGATAACACGTCTTCGGTCGATCGTTTCGTGGCCCAGTCCTTGGCCGTAGCCGATTCGAAGCTATTCTGGGACCTTTCGTTCAAATTTTGGCCTCACCACAGCAACTCTATGACTGCAACATCGAGCATGGCTGCCGCCTGTGCACCTTTCACACTCACCGCGAACGGTGTGCTGTCCGTTGCAGGCGCTACACCGACGACATTGACCGCCGATGCTGTCTTCATACCCGCCTGCGCCACGGCCGTGGCTGCCATTGCCCAGCGCGCCATCATCGTCACCGGTGGCGTAAGCACGGACGAGACGGAATTTCCACACCCGCCTAATAATTCTAATGATCTCAAGGATTCTTTCTATTCCTCGATATCCGCCCAATGCTATGCCTTGGCTGCCACGACCGTTCTTGCTTACATGCTTTTGATTATGCTCGTCATTGCGCCGAGATCGTTCTTGGATGGTGGCGTGGTGACCTTAGGACGGCGTGGTTTTACCAATGGCGCTTCGGGTGGCATTAGTATAGGAGGTCGGCCCTGGCTCCAGAAAGTTGCTACGCTCCTGGTCGCCGTGTCGCTGACCATTGCCACTGTCGAGACACTTCGCGAGGCGGAGGAGCAGTTTTATGGCGGGAATGAAGATCCCCGCAGGCTACAACAGATGGTACATTCGAGGATGGATTTGAAGGTCATTCAGCTCATCTCCGATACGTTTCTCTGGCTGGCGCAGGCCCAGACGTTAATCCGCCTCTTTCCGCGCCAGCGCGAGAAGATCATCATCAAGTGGACAGCATTTGCCCTTATCAGCCTGGATGTTATATTCGGTGCCCTTAATAGCTTCCAGTATATGGCAGGCTCAAGCAACTCGAAGCCAGCCCAGTTCACCGAAGCAATTCCAGCGCTCAGCTACCTATTTCAGTTGTCGCTTAGCCTACTATATGCCGCATGGGTTCTTTACTATGCGTTAATGAAGAAGCGATATGCATTTTATCATCCCTTGATGAGAAACATTTGCCTGATGGCAACACTCTCGATTGGTGCCTTGTTGGTTCCAGTTGTATTTTTTGTTTTGGATGTGGCGACGGATATTAATGGATGGGGTGACTATGTCAGATGGGTTGGCGCTGCAGCTGCGAGCGTTGTTGTCTGGGAATGGGTAGAAAGAATCGAAGCGCTAGAACGCGAAGAGAAGAAGGACGGCGTTTTGGGCCGTGAGGTATTCGATGGAGACGAGATGATAGAAATGTCGCCGTCAGACCTTACATGGCCTCGCAAAGGGGAGGGCAAGAGAAATAATGGCGATGGAGACGGCGAAAACAACACCGTTGCACTCTCTTCAGGGAACCGCGTTAATGTTTGGCCTGCCATGTCTTCGATTGCGAAGAGGTATCGTTCCAGGTCTGAAAACAATACTAACAGTGCCAGCCAGCCACAACTTGGTTTAGCTGTGCAAGCCTCAACAACAGGTCGGTCTCCGGCTCGCTTTTTACAGCCACCGCTTTGGCCATCTCGGCCGCCCCCCGCAGTCACGCCTGTCAGCAGGACGGATACAGCCAGTGCTGATAGTACGATATATCGGGTGCGTTATCAACCGCCCACTGAGACCACATCAAGAACCACGGATGAAAGATATCGGCCGTCATCTCAAGGCGATACAGTCGCTTCCTCGCATGGAGAGGTAGTGATGGACAGACCTGGATGGGCTACGACGACGCCTGAGGCGCAGAAAGACCTCAACAACGAACCTGGCAAGGGCTGGGGAACTTTGACGTTGTTTAATCCGTTCCACCGCAGATGCCGTGACCCACCTGCCGAGGTTCTGCCACATACAAACGTTAAAACAGCCGTATCACAGCGAGAACACCGAGAACACGAAACATTTTCCAGATGGGATATTAAAAGTCTCATTGAAGACTTTGCCGCTGTACAGGCTGAAAGGGTTCTCCGACACATCCGGCCCACGCCTGACACGGCTAGCTTACCAGTGACAGTCATTCCCGCACAACCACGACGGGGAGCAGCATTAGCGCAGTTACTAGAAGAAGAAGAACTCTCCACAAGGCAGCCTTCTCAGCCTCCGTTGTCCACACATGGTGCTGGAAGCGCTGGCGGAGTATCGCACACGACAGTCTCTCCCCCACCCCGGAGACCCCGCGGTCATAGTGGAGGGACGCAGTCGGCGAAGCCACCGTTGCTCAGCCCATCTGACCGAAGCGATACGTCCTTACCTGGGCCTGTTGAAAGGCGGGGCAGCGGCTCTGGCTCCGGGGCCCCCAATTCAGGCCAACAAAGGACGGGATATGCTGAGCGGCGACCGGTGGATGACCTCATACAAGATCAAAGCCAGTCTCAGGACGGTCGGCTAACATAAGCGAATTAAGTTCTTTCTTTGTTTTTTTGGTCTTTCGTCTAGCTGGGCGTTTATGATGATGATGGCAGCGTGGCGCAACGGGGTTTTTGACTTCATTCGCAGACACCTGCAAAAGGCATTGCACGGAGTTGTTCGAATCAAAGAACGGGCTGTTTAGGATAAGATACCAAAATCAGCGCATCTTAGTACGCATGATTGGGTCATTTTGGCATTATATCAAAGTCCTTTGTTATTATTTCTATATGTAACCACTTTGTATCTACTTTGAATACCTATGTTTGTGGAGGAATTGAAGGTGCAAAGCATTACACAGGATATGTTCCTGACAGCGCCCATATGTAGATAGATAGACGCTGTTGTTGCGTCGGCCAATTGGTCTAGTATCACCATGAGGCTCAGAGACCCCTATTGTTGCTATTTTGACTTCTTATTACGTACCTACTACCAAGACAAGCGGCCCATTACACCCCTGGCTATAGCGCGTGCCGGCCCTCAGAGCTAGGTAGTTTTTGCTAGTTTAGTGCTTCCATTTCCTTTGCTCTCCCTGTCTGCCATGCAGGTTTCACAAGTAGGTACGTAGGCAGGGAACGTAGAAACAAGCATCATGCTCGTTGCGTCCGCATTGTGTATATTGCTACAGTAATCCCTTACATGCACAGCGCGCATGATCAAATGCCAGCAGAATAATACATAGTCCATGGTATGCCCACGGTAAATATCACGTGTAGAAAGCAAAAGAGTAGAGCATACCACGCGGCGGGGAGATGCGTCTGCAGGCAAAGGTATATATAGATAAGTAAGTTACCTACGTGCATGCATACTAAATGCAATTTTATGTCTTACTGCCACGTTCAACTGCAAAATGTTCATGCAGCTGTGTTTTGCCTTTCTTTACTATGCTGGAACAAAGTGAAAAACATTTAGGGTATGTACTGACTACAGCATAAGTATAAGAACTAAGAGGCAGGCGACCCTCTACTATGTATACGTATCCTACCTTTAAATTGTTGGTATTTTGGAACAAAGGGTCCAATGAGCTCTAACAGGCCCAGCCAGTTTATTAGTGCCAATGGGGGCTGGTCCTCCACTAATCCAATCAGATGTGCTAGAGGGAAAATAGGACGGGACAAACACTGGGTCCTATCGTGTCAAGCAATGTACATACACGACCGGGGAAAAATTAACTGATTGCTAATTTCCTGACCTCCTTATCAAGAAATCACTGCCGTCGACAATTGACACGTGCCGCCCTCATCGTGCATCTACACCGCATCCTGCCGTCTTGTCCTCGACTTGACCCGGTTCGACTCGACTCGGATTCACATGGTGTTACCATTGCGCAGTGGCTTAGACTACATACATGCTATGATCATTCCTACCTAGATGACTTCACTCCTTTAGCATCTTTGGGTTGAGAATTGAACTACCTACTTAGCTGAACCGTCTCATCCTGTTCCTACTATCCATCATCCGAGAGTAAGCCAAAGCTCTATTACGACTCCATCCTCGCAAGCCTGGCGACCACTATACGCCAAATCGTCGAACCTCAGTCTATAAATCAACTCGAAATAAAACTTGCGACACGATTGCAATAACTCGTCCATCTACCTACATAGTCAATATGGTGTCCGCAGAACCCTTCCCCCCTTTCAACACATCCGCCGAGCCGCTTCATTCGGCGGCCGAACAAAACAACACGGCACGACGTCGACCTAGGAAGTCAAGCGGACTTCCGGCTGAGATCCGCGCTGGCGATACTGGCGCACCCAGTCTTCACGCGAGCCTCGCAAGCCTGCAGAGCAGCAGCCCTTCGAGCACCTCAAAGCTCTCCACTATCGACGCCAACACCAAAAAGGGATCCAAACGCCGCAAGGCACGCTCTTTGCTACGTCGCTGCAAGCATTACGTTATCAAACACACATGGATTCTGCCACTCGTCATCTTGTCTTTCATCGGTCTTGCATATGCTGTCAATCCCACCGAGTCGAACCCGGTTAATCACTTCATCTTCCTTTCCTACAAATTGCCTCTGGAGCCTGGTGCCGACCCCAGCAGCCCGGCCCAGTATGGCAAAGGACTCTGGGATGTCGCATTCGTCTCCTTCTACACCGTCGTGCTCTCTTTCACTCGCGAATTTATCATGCAGGAGTTATTGCGACCTCTAGCCAAGAAGGCCGGCCTAAAACGTGCCAAGCAAGCACGCTTCATGGAACAGTTATATACGGCCATCTACTTTGGCTGCTTGGGCCCGGCCGGCATGTATGTCATGAGCCACACTCCCGTCTGGTACTTCAACACCCGTGCTATGTACGAGGACTTCCCTCACAAGACACACGCGGCCGACTTCAAGTTCTATTATCTTTTCCAGGCCGCCTACTGGGCCCAGCAGGCAATTGTGTTGCTGCTGGGTCTGGAAGAGCGGAGGAAAGATTTCAAGGAGCTCGTGGGCCATCACATTGTCAGCCTGGCTTTGATCGGTCTTAGCTACCGATTCCACTTCACATACATGGGTCTGGCTGTCTATATTACGCATGACATCAGCGATTTCTTCCTCGCGGTAAGTTCCATACTGTTGGATTGGAAGTGCTGCGTTTGGGCGCTATTACTAACTGAAAGCTCGGACAGACTTCCAAGACTCTCAATTATATCGATCACTGGGCGACTGGACCTTATTTCTTTGTTTTCATGTGTGTTTGGGCTTACCTGCGGCATTACCTGAACCTTCGCATTATCTGGTCGCTCTTCACCGAGTTCAAAACGGTCGGTCCTTATGAACTTAACTGGGAGACACAGCAGTACAAGTGCGAACTTGCATTTTACATCACATTTTCATTACTTGCGTCACTACAGGCCTTGAACTTATTCTGGTGGTTCTTCATCGTCCGGATTGCCTATCGTTTTGTGGTGTACCAAACAGCTGATGACGACCGATCTGAAGCTGAAGAATCCGAGCCCGAAGAAATTGAAGCCACTCCCGAGAAGTCTTTGGCAAATGGCCAAACAACTGGGGAAAATGGGCATGCAGGTGGTTCTCTAAAGAACCGCCAAAACGGAACAGCGACAAAGAAATCAAGTCGATAAGTCTTGCCCGTCGCGGGCGAAACCCCCTCTATGAATCCTCTTTAAGGAGTTTTCTCCCATTTTGAGGACATGAAAAAATACGCATGGCATCGAATAGTTCCGCTTGGTCGTGTTAAAGGATGATTTACATCCAGTCCAAGGAGAAGAAAAAAAGCACTTAATGTGTACTCCAACGACTCCGATTCATGCTGAAACAAAAATAGAATTAAAAGAAAAAAAAATAACCAACCCTCAGTCACATCCACTAGCAGCGTAACTGACTGTCAGGATCCAGTCTCAAAGAGGCATCTTAGGCACTGCTGGTAAGGAGCAGGGACACTCTGGATCACTCAGGACTTACTCTTAATCGGCGGCTCTATCCACCTGTCGTTGATAGCCTTCCTCACTCACGGCACATGGGACTTGTTTGGATAATGGGGCTGTGGCCCTTTAGCAGCTAATCCAGCTGCTTAAATGGAACGATAATATGGCAATTATGACAGGAAAAGGTTCAGATGATTGTTCGGGTGGCGTGTGCGTGCGGGCGGGTGTTGGCAGTACGATGAAACGTGTCACGAGTTTCTCTCTAATTTCGGCCCTTCACTTCTGTGTATCATCATTGCCCCAATCATACATCGTATATCTATCTTAATTGATAAAAAGCAACAGGTTACACCTAGCCTAGCCTAGTCTGCTTTTGGTGCGTTCTCTTTTCCATGATTCTTATCCTCTGTGCATGTGTGTATGTGTGTATGTGTGTGTGTTCGATATGGTTTTATGCTTAGAGTACCTTATCCGGCCGGCCAACTCGATGAATGGGATGGGCATGGGTATTTAAACGTACTATGTTTCCTTGCCCCGATTTGTGATGTGAAGCCCAAGAATTGCTAAGGGTGCAATGAGTAGCTCTCAATGATGGTCAGATTCGCTGCCTAAGCACCTAGTTTGTGGTCGTATTTGAGGTTATCCATCCCATGGCTACCGCGTAAATAACACCTGTAAGTTAATGGGGCTCGTCACATGTGAAGTATTAGCCATAATATTACGTATAAAGCTTCAGGTCAGTCATCATACCTGAACTACACCGTACATAAAATGTGCTTGGTTTTCATCATAGGCTGGGAATCACCACCATGCCCTACTCTAGAGTCGTAGATGGCGGTTGGTTATACGTACGTACATTACGAATCTCCTTCAGGTCTTATCGTTTTGGAAGAGGGTGCCACTGTTACAGTGCTGGCCATAATAGTTGGCGAGCTGCATTGCGTATACCTGTTCTTCTAACCCAGCTCGATATATTGACGACGCATATGGTTTCACGTAGGTACTATTATCGGTCAGTCAAGACGGACGTATAGGTTCGAGAGGTAGGCGGCTTGTAAAAGCGAGACCGAAATTTGCATTGCATTGTCGTGACACGAGAAGCTTGGAGGATATATGGAGTGCGGCTATGTTTGCTGGTACGTAGGGTACTTACTCTCTCTCTTACTCTCTCTCTTCATGTGTGTGTATTCACAAGGTGGGTGGGAGTGAGTAAAGCTGGACAGAGCAGAGCAGCTGGCCCTTTCATGATTTGGTTTGACATCATGGCTTTCTAACAAGGTTATCGCAGTATCTGTCTATCCGTAGAATCCCTCGTTACTCCGTTTCATTATACATAATAATATATAACTTGCAGTTTTAACTTATCACTTATGTTAGCTATGATGGCTCATGCTCATGCTCATGCCCATGAGATGAGGGGAACAACAGCAAGGTCTGAGCTTAACAGGGCTTACTTAAGCTGCTCAGAGCTATTAATCGTCATAGGAAAGTAAGACAGATAATAGGTTGCTGCTTAAATATGGAATCGGTGCGCTTTTATCAATGGCGAAGGTTGTCCGTCAGTTTAATTGCAATTAAAGTCTTTGTTGCCGTCGGTCCAGTTCTTGAGTTTGCGCAATGCCAGCCAGGGAATATTTAAATGAAGTCCTCCGGCGGGCTAGAAGGAGTTATGACATGTGGCCACCCTTTTCTAACATATACTATGCCTTACGTTCTATCCCTTATCTCCGTGAAAGTAAAGTTATGTAAAGCTTCGAGAGCTTCGCAATTCTATCTCATGGCCTCATACAATTAAAGTATCTATATCGTGAGTTTATACTATAGCGCTTACATGTATTTACTATTTACTGCTTAGATACAATAGTTAAGCTCATGAGGTGACAAGTTTGGACTGACCTGACCAAGCCTTGCAGGACCAACTGTTGTAAGAAGCAAATAAGTTAAGTTAGGCGTGCTAGGTCTTCAATGAATCAGTTCATTCGTCAACTCAAACCATGTACTTGCTTGCCATCATAACGCCTGTTTGCAAATATTTTAAGAGGGTATAGGAGGTAATATTGAAGCTGTACGACGGGACCGGAAAAGCGTACATATGAAGTTGCGGCACTCTATGCTAATTTGAAGCATGTCTATCCTTTACTTTCCCTCGTCTTCTAAATACATAGAAGTGAAAGCAGTCAAATAACAAGGTCTTCGTAAATCTATCTCATGATCTCATACTACGGTGGTTTCTATCTGTATCATGGCCTTGTATTATGACTCTTGCACGTACTTACTTACTAGTAGTACTTGACTATGAAAAAGTCAGGCTCACACAAAGTTTGGACTAAGCTTGTTTAAGCTGCTCAGGACCAACCATCATAAGGAGGACATGATGCTGTCAAAGTACAGATTAGGTCTTGAGTAAAGTATTCTGTTCATTAACCCGCGGTACGCACTTGTTGTCATTAACCTATTCGTAAGTTTGCGAATGTGAGGCGATTAGTGTTTTAGTATGGGGAATAGAGTGTTATATGAAGTGCGACTAGCTGTCTCTGCTGATAGGCATATTGTTTATTTTCAACTAAGGTGGGCGTAACAGCATTGGAGCTACGAAGTCTTCTCAACTTTTTTTTCCTCTCATGGCTTTATACTGTCGCAGCATCTAAATCATGAGCTTGTATCATGATGGACACATAGATCTGTCACTATCAAGTTGCTCAAGGTCCACTCTTAGTGGGAGCACACCGGTTTAAAACTCGGTGTGAAGGACTTCTAATAGAGAAGATTGTTCGTTAATTTATAGTATACTTCATACCATCGGCTACTTCGCCCGTTTGGGTGTACGAGATGATTGTTGTTTTGGCACAGCGGGCTACGGGCCTGTATGAAGCGCAACTATTTACGTTTGCTAGTATACAGTACGCATTCCTCAGTTCTAAATCGTCAGTTCTAAATCATCACAATTGTGGTGTTATTCTGTGTGTTAGCAGCTGGTTTGCTAGCCTTTTTGTCATTGTTGCGGGCGGTTCCCTTTAGCCGGGATTGGAACATGCCAAGAAATAGGCAATGAAGCTATAAGAGAGTCACACATTCGCTATGTGACATGATATGAGGCATGGAAAGCACGATTGGGCAGGTACTTTTACATAAAGAGTGAGATGCAGCTACGTTTCTCTTGGTATTGTCTATGAAGTATACATCTCATGCCGTAAGAAGGTACGCGAAATCCGAATATGAACTTGCACTACTACCTAGGCCCTTGCTAATACATGTAAACTATGCATGTCTTTGAACCACGATACTGTAAGGAAATGGAATATGTCGCGACGTGAATCCTCATAGGAGCCCGGGGCAGAGCCGGTAAGCTCGCCTACCGCACACCGGCGGAAAAGTTGGATTCTCAAAGCACTGATAGGTACTGCGTGGTCGCGTCAATAATCATAGTGTTCCAATATCTACAATCACGTCAGCATATGCCGTTCTGCCTACCTACCAGCCAGGGCCCCAGTTCAACATCTCCGTAACTCGTTTTTTCTCTCTCATACGCGTATTTCCGTCTAAAACGTTTTCTTCCTATTTCCTCCTTACTTACTTATACAGAGCCCACATCTTCCCCACCGGTGGGCTCGACATAGCCTCCTCAATAAGCATCAATACGAAGTGATTAAAAGATCGGAGTTATCAAATGAGAGAAGAGAATGAGACTTTTCCAAGCCTTTAGCAGCCCTCCCCGCACGGCAGAGAATGCAAGCATTGTCAGCTACGGTTTAGGAAGAAAAGGCTGTTGATACTCGGGGCCCAGAACATTCGCCCCCCCTCAAGTGCCCCATCATGTGATCGCCTATTAGCTCTTCATCGCGCTTCTTGAAGGGGGGTGAAGGGGGTCTGGGTCTGAATTTGGCAATAGGGGAAAAGCTATAGGCCGATCTGACCTGTCGATCGTTTCCCGTCAGTTCAAAGTCCTATCCAACTCGAAGTATTTTAGCTGCATATGGTATGTATTGTATTGTATATACTGTACTTTTTGAACGAGGCTATGTGATGTAGGTTATGTACCATTACTACTAAGGTATTGTAGGTGTGCCGCGCGTGAGTTTAGTAGCCCCCTCCTACTACTTACAACCCACTGCCATACTACTATACTTGTCTATTTTTATATACACCCCCCCCCCCTTAGAGAATGTCTCACATGTGCTACTTTTTATTATCACACACGTGCAGCCGAAGCTCGTAACGGCGTAACGTGGCGGCCCCCGGAGTTACACAGATCTCCAAGATGTCTCTACTG
>Ga0247782_1000375_pt1 | contig 35561 bp, 21 predicted proteins | sample UWRJL019104C5_FD_179928 | JGI IMG/M metagenome (GOLD analysis project Ga0247782, IMG submission 179928) | Plant litter microbial communities from Arlington Agricultural Research Station in Wisconsin, United States - UWRJ-L019-104C-5 | ecosystem: Environmental > Terrestrial > Plant litter >...
GTAGGAGGAGATCTTAAATGCATAGGACAGGTTAGACAGCGACGGAGACCGGTAGTTGAGCCTCATAGGATTCGTGCATCAGCAGCTGTTGCTTTAAAGTTAAACCGTTGGATGACACCCAAGCTCCACATACCATGCACTGCTAAGGCTATCACTTTGACGTTGACGTTGATGACCCCAACAGACCCTGTCGGTACATTAGTGTGCTCCATTATGGGATATTAGTCATCAAGATCTTCGGCGTCCAAGGGATACAACCAGAAACAGACTTGGCATGTGCCTCGGGTGGGTTAGTTAGGGCCGGCCAGGATTCCAACATTACTCATTTACATGGCACAAATGAACAGGGGGCGGTACCCCGCATATTGCTCACCGCCGATGCCAGGGAGTTCTAGCCAGCCACAAAATGACAAAGCAACACAGCTGCTGCATTGGGTCATATGAGGGCTTATGCATACATGCATGCTGCAAGCTGTTCAGCCGCATATGTACTCTTCTATTTGAAATCAGCCCAGTCGAAAATCTATCTGCCTAACCACGACAACCATTGTCTTGATAATGGCTGCAAGTCTGTATAAAACAGGGTCTTGCACCAGCAGCTTTGGCCTCATAGGCCAAAGCGTGGGTAGTATGCATTAAAAGTGATTCGAAGTGACCTAGAGTCTTTTATCGTGAGTGGGGGCCGGGCTCTTAATCTACATCTGGCGGCACATAGACCACCAAACAAAATATGCCGGCTCCCCCCAAATCGATTGACATGGCTGAGAGAATCCGGCGAGACCGCTATTACCATGACCAGGTAGCTATGCCCGTCGAGCATCTGCCGGTGCGCGCCCCAGTGGTCTTTCATGCCTACGGCCATTTCAATAAATAGTAACCTTTCCTTCCGTTGCTGCTTCCTAACCTCGCTCATCGTCGGACTGAAAACGCAGCCGAAGCAACACTAAACTCCACGCAATTTAACCTGGCCAGTGATGTGATCTGTGGATACCACCTGTAAGTCTCCGCACAGCAGAAGCAACCTGAGCCAGGATCAACTGCGGCACGTAAAACGGCAGTTAAAACACTGGGTATAGACGTCTTGAGGTCAAACTGATGGACATCGTTGCATTGCATGACAGACTCGCATGTGCATGACACCCAATATTATGCCTGGCTGGGCAAGTTCATGATATTGGGGCATTATGAAGATGTGCACAGGACCAAGGAAGAGGGGAAGTCGAGACCAAGTCCTGAGGTGGCTGCTATAGGACTAGATACCGGGGTACCTACCTACCTAATACTTGCTGGTACCGACCTGAAGAAATGATGTATCCCTTTGAAGGCCCAAGTGAGGAACAAGCCAACGCCTAACCCGGAGAAGAGGGGGTTTCTCGACCCCTGTATATTTGCTTGGGTCGCTTAACGCTCGGAGGACATGACCAGCAGTCGCAGAAGTCACCTACTCGTACCAAACAACATGAATCGTTGGGCAGTCACCGTCACTTGACATGTGGGGACACAATCACCTTCGAGTAGCAGCCCAGTTTTGGCCTGCCCCTTCGCAAGGTATGGTTGGCACTGGACCGGCCCTCTTCACGTTGTGATAAGGTATTAAGATAGATAGGTGGGCATCATGTTGCTGAGTGTGTCGTTGGCAAACCTTGCTGCGGATTTCTTACTTGCCTCCAGCCTCCACCAAAACTTTTCATATCCTGCTCTCACTTGATCTCTCCTCCTGTCTCTTAAACTACACAGGGAGACTTTGTGTACCCGTTGAACCGAGTTCAAAGCACAGGTTCTTATTCAGCTCACAAATTATACTCTTCACTGGATCTGATCGCCGTCACACAGCTCAAAACATGGCCACTCAAGCCGTAAGTCAACCCACTATCGCCATCAGGCCGCCGGATCTAACAGCTCAGGAACTACCACTTCGTCAGACTACGCTCCCAGGATCCGCGGACGATCTGATGTCCGGTCACTTCTCTGGACAAAACTCGGTGAAAGCGGTGGCAAAGGGCATACCGGGCATAAGTACTAATATCCTCACCATCACCATGGCCGACGGACACCGCGGATCCGGCATTTTGGCCATATCGCTTGGCTTCTTGGCCTATGGCCCGCCCATTTCGGGGGAGCTCATCTTCCGCTCTTGGGCTGATCTTGAGAGCGGGAAGATAAGGTACAATGCTTTGGTAGCCGGGGACAAGCTTGTTCTGATCTTTACTGCTCCTCTAATGAATATCGGAGCCGGTGTGCCTGTGGCCTATTTCGTGAGCTCTGCGGAGGAAAGGCTGTCGGGGGCCACGGGGTCCGGCGGCGAATATTGCGACTTCGAGCTTTGGCACTTTGAGGACAACGAGCGAGAGGTCGCCTTCTCCGTCTTCTCGGGCGAGGTGCTTGAACCGGGCACTGCTATCCGGGTGTACCCGAAAACGGCGGTGAAACACGATCGCGACTCCTTTCACATTGTCTGCGACGGGAAACGCTTCCCAACCAAGGTGACGTTCCTCCATGACTCCAAGTCTGTCGCTGTTTCGACAGACGACTTACCCCACGGCCGGTACAACCTGGTAGTGGGTGAACTTCGGAAAGAAGGGAAGAAAGAGCACGCCAATCAGTTCTACTATGTGGTCGAGTTCGTTATTGGCAAACCAAACAAGACCCTTGTGGAATTTGGGGACTTGCAAGTTGTGCACTCGGCACAGATGCAACTCGGGCCAGGCGACGCCGGAGAATCTTCGGAGAGCTTGATTCATCGAACCAAGGCCATCGATAGGAGCACGGGCGAGCCAGCAACCTTCGCAACGTACCAGAGCGGCGAGGTCGTGAAAGATGTCGAGCAACTTCTGGCACAAGAGGGCCAAGCGCGTCTCAACAAATTCGGTTTCATGCACGAGGACCTCCACCGTCACATCCAGGGTCTCCAGGACCATGAGATGGCGGATGTGGTTGTGTGGGCCCACGTTGGAGGGCGTCCTAGTCCGATACTTGACTATGCTGGAGGCGGCGACGCATCTCAGCCTGTTGACTTACCCCAGGAAGTCATCTCTGCACGACACGAGATCATCCAATTTATTACAGACAGCGGCTGGCAAGTGAATGCCGTGCCTGAGGACGAACCTTACCTGTACGCGTCCGTCCCGAAGCGGGAGCTCGTGCGTCTCGCCGAGCACAGGCACGTAGGCGGGCTGTTCCACGACGACCGCACCTACGAGCTGGACCTCGGCAACTCCATCATGATAGCCAAATCCGACTCGGTCACCACGGCCGGATACAGCGGGAATAATATCCGCGTGGCCGTGCACGAGAACGGGCCCGAGACACTCAAGAACCTCGTCCTCGCCGAACAGTACGATGAGAACCTAATGACCAGTCAGAAGTCGGACAACCACGCGCGCCTGACCCATGCAATCGTCAAGAACGTTGAGCCAAACCACCCGAACGGTCACGCACCCAGCTGCCAGCTGTACTCGGCCAACTCGCACTCCAACTTGGCGCTGGACTGGGCTCTGGACCGCACGCGGGGCTGCACGGTGCTCAGCAAGTCCTTCCACCGGGGTCGCGAGGCGACATCGACCTCGTTGAGCTTCGATGACATTCTCTACGACTGGAAAGCAACACGGTGGCCGTGTCCGGTCTTTTCGCTGGCGTCCGGCAACTTTGGTCCCGACGACGACGACAAGCTGTATGTTAACCACAAGGGATACAACTCGCTCAAGGTCGGCAGCCATCACGACGACGGACTGGCAATGGCTGCAACGTCCGAGTATCGCATGCCACCCTCAGCGGGCGACCGGGTACTGCCCGAGATCGCCGCCAACGGCACCGTGGTCGGCGCAAACGACCAACTCAGCTCTGGTACCAGCTTCGCCGCCCCCGCCGTCGCCGGCATCGCAGCCCTTGTCCAGCAGGTCAACCCGCGCCTGCAAGGGAGCCCTGAGGCCTGCCGCGCCATCCTTCTCGCCAGCGCCAACCGCGTCGTCGTGGGTAGCAGTTGGTGGGGCGACGTCGCGGCGAAGAACAAAGGAAGTGCCGGAGCAGGCGCCGTCAACGCGCAACCCGCCATAACCACGGCGCAGGAGCCGCGATTTCCGTATGCGCCACCGTCCACCTACGGATGGGACACAGGCGTACTGCTCCCCCCGACCGATCCATCCTACAGCCCATATATCGACAGCAAGGGCGTGGCGTACGCGCGGTACTATGTCTCTGTGCCCCGTGCGGCTGTGACCAAGGCAGCCTCAACGTCTTATGCCGTCAAGGCGGCGCTGACGTGGAACAGCGAGGTGTCGTCGTCGGACCAGGATGGGGAAGTTCGACCAATCGACTCGCGGCTGAAAGTAGACTTGGACTTGTACGTCAAGGATGCTGCGGGACGGCTGGTGTCTCTGTCAGCCTCGTTTGACAACAACTACGAGATTGTCGAGTTCTACGTCCGACCGGGTGACACGTACGAGCTCAGCCTCGTCAAAGCGAGTGGGGTTCCGAACACGCGGTACGGAATTGCGTGGGCCGTTCATGAGGTTCCTTGGGCGGTGAAGCGGCCGTAGTGTGTGATCAGATGCTAGTACTGATTGGTATACATTAACTCAGCAAGGATGTAGAGGGTTAAAAGAACGAAGTTGGCTTTGATTTTGGGGATGAGTTACTGGCTGAGCTCTGATGAAGGTATCAAATTGATAGTATGTAAGTACCTATTTTTAAGAAGTTGCTAAATACACTAGCCCTCTGGCCTTTGCTATTACGACCACACACGTCACTGGCCCCCTTGAGTTTGTTAACGAGGATCCCCTCAATTTCCTCTATAACCTCGGGCGTCAGCTTGGTCATCAGCGGCAGCGCCTTAAGGTTGTCGACGACCTGCTCAATCTTGGTCGCTCCCAGAATCACGGTGCTAACATTCGGGTTCTTAGAGCATGTTCGGCAAAAAGCGTTACGAAGGGCCCCCAGTGACTTTGCTACATTTTTATCAATTTTACTAGTTAAATATAGCCAAACTAACATAATGTATAATATATATATACTTCCTATATTTTAACCTTCAGTGCTATTCTTCATTTTTATCTTTAATAATGCAAACCCGTTTATTGCTATACCTAACCTTTTGGCGGAAGGAAACTTTCTATTATTCTAACACCTCTCCTATTATTACTGAGCCCTGTTTCCCAGTATTAAGCAGGCCAAGCAATAGTCGCATAGACCCAGTCGTTTCTTTTCGTTCTGGTCCACTACATATCGATATCGCCATCCCCTCTCGTCTTATGTTCACACAATCATTGTAACGGTGGCTGGCTTGTAGACTTCTCATCGCTCAAGCTTCTGCAACTAAACCCCGCCTCTCCTGCCCATCCAGGTTCCCGGTCAACCAACCCTAAAAACCTTGAAGCCAGAGTATTTCTGCCTTGCCGTCAAGTGTGTACCTGAGCTCCCAGCTGTGCGCAGCTGTCCAGAATTCAATAGTGGCCTTGCTGATGACGTTGCGCTGGTTCTGGACGGCAATGACTGCATTGAAGAAGTCGGTCGCGGCGCCACCGAGACCGAGGAGGCGCAGGCTGCGGATGATGCGTGTGATGCGTCTGTGATTGTGGTCCTTGTTCTTGACCCAGTGCGAGAAGCCGGGCTGGCAATCACTCTTGGGCGTGATGGTTAGCAGCGTATTCTCATAGTCGTCCCAGCCCTTGTCCACAGCGTCAAAACCGTAGAAGGACAGCATGCGCTTCAGAGTCCGCAGAACGCTGGTCTGTAGCTGGCGCGACTGCCGGAAAAACAGGACGGTTTGTTCGTCTAGGATTGGCGCGGAAAGAGTCACGCCAGACATCTCGGGAAGGGGAAAGAGCTTTTGGATGTAGTTGTGGCAGGATTCGAGCCGGGAATCGGGCCATGATAAGATGTGGTCCAGTGTACGGCCCACGATGTCGGCCCCTTTTGTTACTGGGTCGTAGAAATCAACAAGACGTCTCATCGACGGTTTTGGGTTGTCCATTGAAGAAGACAAATGGGAAGAAGAAGACATTTTGTAAGTATGCGGTTTTGGCTGGAAAGGGTGGGAAAGAAAATGGTGAGACCGAAATGAAGTCGTAATTCACCCGGGTAGCGGCGACTTTGTGTAATAATTATAATCTGCCAGTAGGACGGACGTCAGACAGCAGTAAACCTTATCTTTACGAACGATCTTGGAAAACTGTTGACCTTCTTTGTTGCTATTTATAGCCTTCTTTGTGTTTTGAGGTATTGAACAATGCCCTATGAAGATGAATTAAGCACAATTGTGTTGTGTTGTACTCCTGGGAAGTCTCGATTGTTTACTGGTTCGTTGTATGTTTGGTTAGGTAAGCAGCGGCTCCAGATCTGATTAGCGCTTGCATTTCAAGTGGGCCCGTGGTTGCTGCAGTGGTCAATGCTACATTGTGATTGGGGGTGCCGTGTATTTACTCTAGATATCAATTTTTGTTATTCGTCAAGAAGGTATTAATGCATTCTTGCTATTATGATTGAGGCACGTGGCTGGCTATTTACCTGAGGCACTAAAATAGGCCTTGCGTGGGATGATGAATGGTGTCATGACCAATACGCCAAGAGGGGCTCAAGGGTAGGCCCCTCTACTAAGGGGTTCACCTTATAACATATGCACATGGAGAAATCAAGGATCCGGAGTTCTAGTGTACTGATGAGAGAAGTTACGCAGCACCCTGAACTATAGCTAATGAATCCAACGCCGGGGAGTCGCAAGCTACTTGTTGGGGCACTTAGCGGCACAAGTAGTCAGCCTACTGTGTCTCGGCGGCTAGTTGCGTCTGTCAATCGAAAGATAAAGACTGGAGTCCTGCCGTCCTTCCCTAACTAGATACGTAACATCTCTCGCGGAGAGCGTTGTCTATTGGAGAATAGTGGAAGTGGACCAGGTGCACTCTCTAGATGCGATCATGTGAAGTAGATTCAGATGTGTTATGGAAGAAGTTGTACTCTACATAATAGTGCGTGACATGCTTTTTATATACAGGGAGCAGGGGAACTACGTTCCCCCGCTCCCTGTAGACCCACATAACCGCGACAATATCTCATAGGTATTGTTTACATTTAGGACAGTAACTTCTATTCATACTCATTAACTAATACTGCGGAGATTCTCCAATCACGTACTAGGCTTAGTCTGGATGGCGATTGCGGGCGTGGGCGACTCTATGATTTCTTTGATGTTGGTATTGACAAGCCCGCCAAAAGAGCTAAGGATGGGCTTGGCCACAATGTGGTTGTGGCCGAAGTACAGGTTGTATTTCTGTTCTAAGAACCAACAAAGGTACAAAGGGAAGACAGTAAAGAACAAGTTTCTATGAGACTGTGAACCATCCCTTTTATTGTCTACGTCCAACAAGAAATTGTAATAGTTGTGCCGACAAAATAGATATTCTGAGGCGACTCGCAGAAAGGAAGATCATCGGATACCAAACCCAAATCTCACAGCGGCGCAAGACTCTATCCACTCGACACCAACATTCTCCCCGATTTACAAACCCCCTCTCTCTGCATGCCCCTAATTTCCCACATACACATCCACATAACCTTTAAACAGAGGCCAAAACCCTATCAACACGAACAGCAAAGCACCCTTGGGGCGCATAATGCACATGACAAAACACCACATCCTCATGACTCGCCAACAGCCGCTGGCAAGCCTCGGCGAGCTCATCCGCGCGGACGACTTCGGCTCCGCGCATCATATTCCGCGCGTCGTACGCGCGGACGGAGACGAGTCTCTTGCGCTGCTGTTCGGTGGTCGCCAACACCGCGCCTTCAGAAGAGGGATAAACGAATTCGCAATGTCGCTTATGGACAAATATGGGCGACGCGCAGCGGTACGGACTAGCGCCAAAACTATCATCGCTCTTGTCTGTGTCCGCATCTGGGTCTAAGTTTGCAGCAGGGTTGATGAAGGGATCGTAAGAGAGGAGATACAACTCCTCCCCCACCTCGCCATCGCACAGACATCGACGGCACGGTACGGGAATATCAGGGACCTGGAGCTTGGTGCTCGGAAGCGAGGGGCTTAGGACAAGGGGCGCTGGTAGGGGACGCCAGGATAACAATGGCGCTGTTTGGATAGTGAGTTGGTTCTATTTGGGGCGGTTAGAAGTTAGAACAGATGTGAGTTTCTCTTCTTAGAATTAGGTTCATCTTGGCGTGTTGGTCGGGTGGAAGTATGAAGTAGGAAGGGTCTCACGCACGTTCATCTTCTGGTCTAGGCTGCTAGACATAGTTGTGGATGCAGATAATTCGTAGTAAGTCTTTGGCAAGGAGTAGTTTCGTTCTTGTTAATCAAACAGGAGATGGAGAATTGAGATGAAGAGCTGTGGTGAAGAGAAGAGTCAAGAGTTAGCAAAACACATGAGGCTATCAAGGTCCTCTTATATGTACACTCGACTTGGTTGACTTTCGCGATGTCGTGGGAGTTCCTGTGGAAGTGGCCAATCAGATAGCCCGATACCTCTGTCTACGGCCAGTGGGACTTTGCTGTCAAAGTAACCTATCCCGGATCATATACTTCTAAGTTGCATAATCATGTAACTCACGTCAGCTTATTCGAGTGTTTATAGGTCCTGGGTCTTATGAAACTGTCGTAAGGAAGTTCTTAACACGCCAGACGCGGTCATCGGGATAGTAAAGAATGGGACTGCTGTAACAAGGCTCACACATATTAACTCTAGAACACGTCTCATCTCTATGTATTCCTTATGCTCTCATAGCAAACACTTGTGGAACTAATCTTCAGTCCAAACATGGACATGCATCTACACCCCTGCATAGAAACCAGCATGAAAGTCTAACAGATAGAGGGGGAAAACCCCACAAAAGCTGAGCGTGGTATAGCCGGCAGCATTCCATCTCAAATCCCTAAACGACCCACATCACGAGCTAACTGCTCAATAGCATCTGCGCGATTGACGCCTTCGACAGCCGTATGGTGTTCACCTCCCACGGGGGCTCCGCATTCGGGACATCTGGCCCGCTCCATGGGCATACCGCACTCCCCAATAGTAAACGGATGCCCGTTGGCACACGTATACCAGTGGCCGGTGCCTAAAAACTCCCTAGACATAGCCTTATAAACCGCTCTCAACTCATCCTTCGACACGTCGGTATAGAAGACGCCATCAGATAGCATCTTTTCGACAGCATCGACTTGTGTGCTGAGAGCACTGAGAGAAGCGCGCCGAGTGACAAGGTTACGAGCAATATCGAGGTGAGCCATTCCTTCTGTTCTTAAGCGATCGCGAGTTTTCGAGGATGTCTCAGCCGTGGTCGACTCTTCAGTTGTTTCGAGAGTCAGCGTACGCGCAAAGGCGCAGAATTGCGCCAGGTATATATGACCTTCAGCCTCCTCAAGGGGGTATTTGGCTTCTTCAGCCATGTTAATCAGTGCTTGGCAGTCTTTCATAAACTGGTTTAGATCTAACTTAACCTCTGGTCGGCTGACAATAAGCGGTTGACGGATCGCCATGAAATCGGCAAGGATGACGGTGTCACACTTGAGCAGCAAAGCTGAAGCTTGTAGCACCCCTTTCACCTGAAGTGCAGACTCATCAATTGTGAATGTGCCAGCAGCTTGCCGCTCTCTCATTGCATGTCGAACGTGGTTCGCAACCCGTTGCAGAGGCTGTTCCTCCTTGCGAACTTTCCCGAGGAAGTCGTGGATGTTGTTTCGAAAGCGCAATGCCTCCCTGTACCTTGAATTGCCGACCCAGTCAGAAACGCGACGCAGCTGTTCAAAACGGCCTTTAGAAAAGAGCTTGGGCTGGTCGACTTCTTGTGCTTGTTTTGTGGGCGGTGCTTCGGCTTTTGCCAGTTTCACCTGGACATCTATTAACTGGTCTGCTAACTTCAAGTACTCGCCGTGCGACCAAGCTATAAACTTCTTCGTTGCCTCGTCAAGCATTGCACGACGGACTATTCTGCCATATCGAGCAATGTTTCGCAATGGGCCACGACAACTGGGGCACGTTTTAACCTCGTCCATCGAGAATGGCATAGAAGTACTCAACAGTGCAACCGGACTCGACTCTTCTTCGGAAGACATTTCGTAGTGTGCCTTAAGGTCCATGAGCCCGTCCATGTTGGTCTTCGTTATGAAATGACCACAGTCTGGAAATATGCAGGGGTCTTCATCAAGGTTAACCTCTTGGTACGACATGGCCATGATAAAATCTACAACAGCCGACTTGGTGTCATCATCACAGCACGTTTGACAATACTTTGTGTTTGGACACACTTCGCCGCATAGTGAAGGACCTTTACAAGAGTTAGATACAAGAATCTGAAGATTAGGCAAAATCACATTGGAAGGGCAGGGAAACGGGTATAATAGTTTGACTTACATTGATGGCCACATGTAAGTAGCTTATCACATCGTCTGGAGCAAGGAATCCAATCACAAGGTGCCGCACAAGGCATAGTGCATTTCTGATGTGGGCAGGCGGACGAACAGTCTTGCTCTGCACAAGGGACACAAGGCTCATGGCACTTGTTGCTGCACTTTGAATGACTGCAGCGCACCTGACAAGGGTTTGGACAAGGCGGGCACTTCTCCTCACCATGGCAAGATTTCTTGCAAACATGGCTGCAAGTATTGTAATTCCGGTCGCACGGTTGTTTACAGACCACATGATGCTCTCGTACTACAGCACCACCCTCTCTGTCCTTGCAACGGTGACATTCGCCACGGCAGGAATGTCCACAGAGTTGAGGGCTACCGCAAGGGCTGGTACACTTGTAACTGGATGCAGCTACGTCAATATGACATGGAACAGTGGCAGTGTGGTTGCAACCGGGCACGGTCTTGGGGACGTTCTTCGTGCATATGATGGCCGACGGGTTCTGAGATTGCCAGCACAAAGGGCTTATAACGACATGACCACAGGGAAGTGATAGATTCAAGCCCTCCAGTTTTTCTGTACATTTGAGCTGGCATGCATCTCCACATGGTAAACGACAACGGTGATCACAGCCTGACTTTGGTCTTGGGCACGGCTCCAAGCACTTAACAGCGTTGTGAAGCACTTGGGAGTGGCATCGACTGATACAGGCGTGTCCACAGGACAGCCGCTGGTCACACTGCAAAAGGCAACCTCCCTCCGGGGAGAATTGACCAAAGTGGTCGGGCGTTGAGACTTGGATGGAGCGGTCTGGGTGACGAGGGCACTGGAGCTCAAGAGTAGGACCAATACTATCTTTGTCCTTGAGCATTCTGATAACATTTGCCCACATTGCGACATGTTCATATGTGTGTGAATTGCTGATCAGATACATGCCGTGCTTTGCTCGGGATAAGAGAACGTTGATGCGGTTGGATGTGTTCAGAAATCCGCACCGTTTCGCATCGTTGCTTCTAACTAGTGAAATAACCACTACTTTCGCTTCTTCACCCTGAAAGTTGTCCACCGTCGCAAGGCGAACACTCTTTAGGAGCGTAGTTCGGACGGGTGTATTCGGTGCGCGAACAGGGAGTTCCTCCTGTTGTTCGGCTTTACTAGCATCAAGTGCTAATAGCTCTTCTTCATCTCTTTCCCCAACAGATATTTGCATCAATTTCTGCATTTCTCGTCGGAGGCAGTGAAGCTGTCCGAGGTACGGCGTAATAACAGCAATGTCATCAGGGCCGTAGGTGCCCTGCCTAACAAGATGTTGAACAAGGGCAACGGTCATATTGACCTCAAATGCGTTCGTGTGAGAGTTTGAGGTGGGATCTTGTTGCTGGGCTCTGTCCTCTGGCACTTCATGATGAAACCAAAAAAGACGTTTCTTCATACCCAGCACTTCTGGATACTCAGCAACATTCCCACCGTCTACCAACGAGGGATACAAAGTCTGGCGAATGAGGTCGGATATGCTTGGATGCATGCGACGTTGCGTATCCAGAGTGCTGAATGGAAGACGTTGGCTTTCATCCTTCGGTGGTCTTACCAGGCGCTCGAACAAGGATACATCTAACGAATAGTCGAGTCCACGCGGATTTGCAGAACTCAAGTCGTAATTTTGAATATGTGGCCGAAGCTGCAGATGATCCCCAATTAAGATGCAATGCTCAATAGAAGGAAGCAAAGCGGTGATGTTGTGCGCTTCGAGGACCTCGCCGGCCTCCTCACCTATTAAAAGCGATTAGATAATAATAAAAACGGAACAGGTTCCCGTGTCAATACAAGCTCCATTACCAAGGGATGGCCGAATATAAAGCCTCGCTGGAGACAACACTTGTGCAGTATGATTATCATTATTTTGGGGCAGAAATTAGAAAATGAATAGAGAGCAAGATCTACTCACATAATAAGACTTTGCATCTTAAGCGTCTGAGAAGATCTATATTTCTGGCCAGGCCAGTAGTTGTGACTCCGACAACGTCCGCTGCTGATAAGCATCGTAGGTCGACCTCCCTATGAACGTTGTCGCGACGAGATTTGGTTGAGATATAGTCTTTGTAATCTGCGATAGTATCCTCAATAATTGGATCGCGAATTTTCATTAGCCAGTGGTTGTGCAGGTAATGACGTTCTCCGCGCGTCATAGTCCAGAGGTTTGCTTGCACCAAATCATCAACTCGACGTAGAGTCGTAGTGGCTTGGGCGGATATCCCGCTGCGCAACCACTGATCAACTAACTGATGGTCGCGGTGCCGGACTTCTTGGAATCCCTCTTCATCTACCAGATTTCCAAACAAGGCTTGATGGTGATGAGGGTAATGTTCCAACAAGTAAGCCTGGAGAGCTGGTCGACCAAGGCAACGGTCAAGCCCTTTCAGAGAGGCTGACACCATACGTTCATGGTTTTTCATTGCGTTCGTGGTATCCCACAAAGCAGCTTTCTCTGGTTTGGTGCGATCGGCAGACCTAGCGACAGCTCGGAGATTGACCGCTTCGAGACGTTCAGACTTGGAACGAGAGCCAATACGAACAATCTGTTTTACACCATCGTCTATCAGACTCGCAAGAAGTTGATCCAGCGCATGGTTTGTCTGGAATGATAAGTTGTCAGTTACTCCTCTGACGACAACGAGAATAGTCATTCTGACGGTACTTACGTAACAGACACATAGGATAGGACCAATGTTGCTCCTTTTCTTATTTGCAAGTAAAACCTTGATAATCTTCTCGCCGGTATAACTTTTCCCTGTTCCTGGGGGCCCTTGGACAAGAGCCAAGCTGCGAGATAAACTATTAAGAAGAGCTGACGACTGAGTCTCGTCCAAAGTGGAGTTCTCAGTGAGTGTGCTCGGGTTTAGATACTGGGTGGGGAAGAATTTGAGCTCGGTACCAGACTTTCCCAGACACTCAAGGTCAAAATAGAATCCGGGCTTCGTTGCATAGAGTGGTGGGGGAACGTCAACAATGCCTGCACTAGGTGTGCTTGGGGCGATTAAATCGACGAACGGGACGTTGGGGGACTTTGACATGCTTTGGAGGGCTTCTAGGGTATGCTGAAACGAGGCCAACAACACCCCAGGGAACTCGACGAGAGATCGCTGGTGCTTGGGCCCTATATCTTGATACCAACGTAGTGCCTGTTTTAAACTGTTCTTGTCTCTAAAGTCCGCAAGATTTATTTGCACGTATGAAAACTCATCGTCGTCAGCTAACGAACGGGTGTTCTGCTCAGTGTTATCGTCGCTCTGTTTCACTTTGCTCTTTCGATCATCAGATATAACGGTTGTCTCAGCAACGACACAGAAGAGGACAGAGCCATCTTGACTAATAATGCATACTAGTGCGCCCGGTTGAAGACGTCTAGACTGTGTCCACCAATCTCGACGTTTTTGTCGGGTGATACTCCGCGGCTGCGGGAATCTCACGGAAAGTTCCAGACCGTGTCTCTGTTCGAATGATGCGCCGACGGGTTCAACATCCTGGTATATGTATGTAAACAGATTGTTTCGGTCGCGACGTCCAGTCTGTTGACTATGGCCCTGACGCTGTATCATTTCTAAAAGATCTCGAACTGCGTCTCTCAACTGGCCTACCGTATCCTCTCGGAGAAGTCGGAATTCGCGGTCGAGACGTCCCAAGATACCAGGATGGTGGAAGGAGGTAGGGTCAATGGTCGGTAGATACTCCCCCCTTGTTGAGACAACCTCATCGCGGGTTGGCAGGATGCGGATGTCGGCGATATTGGCATGGTCGTTATCGTGGCGACGGCCTGATGCAGAAAGATCACCGGGATAGTTCTTGGGTAATGTGAACTGGGCCCGAGATCCAATACTCGGCGTTGCTGAAGGTTGCTGACATGGCAAATCCTCTCCGATACCGAGTCGTCGATTGATATACCCAAGCCATTTACGGGACTGGAGCATAAGGTAGTCGCCCGGAAGCGCATCCAAGCTCTCCAATAATAACGTAAACTTGTGGACAACAGTCTTGAAAGTACTATCAACCATATTGTTGGTGTTGCAATCGACCATCTTTGATAACACCGCTAGGCAGCATTCGACGACGGCTGGCTTTGATGTCGAGCTACCCGTGGCTGAGCCGGGGTTTGAAGGCAGCGAGTTTGCCACGCCGATGGTGAATTCGAATATGATTTTCATCCGTTGACTGTCTACTCCCTTCATGAAGTTATAGATGGTGGCAACCTGCTGCTCAAGCACTGCAGAATTAACAACTCGTTCATGAGTGACGATGGTGAAAAGCGGGCGGATCTGTTTAGCCCAGACGTCAATCTTTGACATGTCGGTGATGGCATTATGTATGTGTTTGTCGGCCAGTAACCGAACGTACTGCAGGCCTTCTTCTCCGGCGAGCAGCTTGATAGACTCTTGGCAATCGCCCAAGTCCCCGTCAATCAGCTCAACAGCCAGCTCGAAGAAGCACTCACAAGTGGAACGGTTAGGGCTGCGGTGTGCCTGGCGGAGAAGTTGTTTCCATTCTTGAAGATCAGTCCGCTTTTTCCCGCTTGCATCCTGTTGCCGAGCCTGAGTTGGAGCTGGCGAGCCTGCATCGAGGGTCCGATTTCCTGCCGGGCTGTTCACGTCGTGAGAGAATTTGCATCGTGCTCCGTAAGTACACCTGCCTTTTCTAAATTGCATGCAGGGCTGCCTCGACCTTCGGGGGCTTGCGTTATTCATGTTGTCTAGAGAGAGAGCAAGCTGAACCTCAATAGACTAGTCGGACATATGTGTATGTAGACGCTCTTAATCCCAAGTATGGTGCAACCCGCAACGACAGGGCGTAAAATTAATAAAGAAATTATGTCGAGGTGTCAAGCCGGTGGAGTGATGGGAATGCTGCTGTATGAAAAGATGATGGGATACCTTGGTACCTGCAAACGCGGAACAAGGGTGGAGGAAACTTGGGGCAATGTGTGCAGGCGGGAAAACGTAGGAGACCTTACAGTATCTGAAAGGTACTAGATAGGCAACATTGCAGCTATAAGGGGTACGCAGAGGCATGTATGTTAGGAGTGCAACTTGAAGGAAAGCAAACGTGAATGTAGCGTGCCACGACGTATGGTGCCACGACCTACGATATGCATCCAATTCGACTGGCTCTATCCATAGTAGTGAGACCTACATCCAAGCACCTGAGGTGTCTCAAATGAAAGCCCCAGGCACTGCCTTTCTACCCTTGGGTAGTCTACGCAGCCTGTTTGTGGGCCTACAAAGTTTTATGCCGCGGTAGGTGCTGGATGGCGCACTCGCTATCTAGGTTACAGGATAACTATTGGCGCTTGTACAGATAAACGCGCCGCTGCGCATTGCTCATAATACCTAGCTAGGAGGTAATGCCATAATTATACTCCACAAACGGATAAAAGTCATGATTAGCGATCGAATCGATACAAGCACGGGGAACGAGTTCAACGAAAATTGCCTGGCTGTGTATGTGTTGATTAGCTCTTGGGCTGTTCCATTTACTTCAAGGATCAATTCGTTGTGTAAAGTAACTTGGATTATAGGTACGTATACCACATGTCACTGGGGCGTGCTTATCTGTGATCATCTTGTCCCCGATAAACGACGTGGTATAGGGTGATAAACGTGTAGGTAGCACAGGATTTGCCGAGAAATGGTATATAGGGCATATAAACCTCAATCTTACCCCCTCCTTCCAAAACACATTCTCCCACCAAGTCTGGGAAAGTGATACTGATATGCCTGCTCTATTTCGGTACTGACTTACCACCAACCTTGAGTGAATACATAGGTAGTAGACTTCAAGTGTTCCCGATGGAGTTCCTCCGTTGTTGCGCAATGCGCCGATGCGCATTTCCTATATCGGTAGGTAAGCTGCAGTTCAAATGAATCCTCGATATACCTTTGCCATCATCCATAAAGCACCGTCGTCTGGAATAGTGTCATTATCACAGTTTATAACCCGACAAATGTTCAGTTGTATCGTAATACAATCCGCAAGCAGCCTCAGCAACGCTGAGATGGAATCTGGTAAGTAGGAGCATGTTCGATAAGAACGATAGCCTGCTTACATAACCCGTCCATTAGGTGCATAGCTAGATACCTGGTACCTGTCATATTTCCATGCCTTAACCGGTGCTACCCAAACTCTATATGTATCAAGAGCTGGAATGTTTGGGCTGTGGCAACTCCCGAATATCACCAGATATCTACGCGCCATAGAACATATAGAGCATACCTATCACGTGACCAGCGCGTGATATTGAGATTATTGTATACAGTAGAAACACAGTAAGTAAAACACTGTATGTCGGGCTTAGGACGTACTCTTGGCTAGGTTTGTAACTGACTCTCCCAACTCACCTCCAACCCCACCCACATATGCAAGTGCCTCCAAGGTATATATTCCATAACAGTCAGGATTACGTGAGATCAAAAGGTATAGATTCAAGTTTTTACTACATAATCTGTATGGCAGTACATGAGAACGAAATATCACAGCCACATTAATAGCAACCTTGTGAGTCGTTTTAAGAGTACCATAAAATAATCGCGTGAAGCGCAATGCTGGCAGTACCTACGCATCTTGGGGCATAAAGGCGCCACCGCGCGGGGGATGCCAGTGGCTGTGCAGGGCAGAATCCATCAATAATGTTGGGTATTAATATAAGCTGCATATTACTAAGGCACCATCTTGGGGGCCAAAAATCGGTGGGTAGGATTCACGGGTTGCCAAGGATTTGCATGCCTGACTAGACTTTCAAGGCAGAGAACGAGAAATCATGTGGACTTGTGAATTTGAGAGTTTGATTTTCTTGTTGTAATTATTCAAATCGTATACTAAATTTGTTTAATATACTTAGTTGATGATAATCTTTTATAGTGCTTATAACTTGAACGAGCTGGACTAACCTTAGGTGCCTGTATTGACCCGATAATATGGACGACAAAGTCGAGGAAGATGGCCTCGACCTATCCTCCTTATCTGTTGACGATGATGTTAGTATACCTACCTTAACCCAAGCAAGGGACTCTCCTTTGTAGAAAAGAGCCACAAGCTAAAGTCCGGAAATGCTTGATTTATTCATTATAGACTTCAGAGACGTCGCTATGGGATGTCGCATTCGAGTCGTTGAGCGAGACAGACCAGAATACTCTCGGCTTCGTCGAATCTGGCGCGACCCCAAGCCCGGCGGAGCTAGTCAAGATCATCGAAAATGCCAAACAGAATTGCGAGGCGAAGCAATGGGTTATCTTCACCAACAGGTTGGGAGAGAGTGTCAAGATTCATGATGTTCTGGGGAAGATCGTGGGTTGGGTGAATAAGTTCAAAGAGATTGGCGATGTAGCAGTTCAGTATGACCCTGTCCACGCTTCGTTGCCCTGGGCCGCCATCAGATTCTTCCTCCAGGTCAGTTGTACTAAATCTTTCGCCGCGTATGATACTTCTCTGACAAGTAATATCCAGATGGCTGTCAATGACTGTCAGACCTTTGGCGACATGGCTGATGGCATCGAGAGAGTATCGAATGTTGTGGCAACATACGCCGAGCTGGAGACTCGAGTTCTCCTTCGCAAGTCGGCGCTTACCAGACAACTTACAATCGCCCTAATTAAGCTGTATAAGTCTGTTCTGCAGTTTCTAGCCCAAGCGCTTCATTACTATAAGCAGCGAACCATTAGTACGTTTCCCCCGTGCGCCTCACCCGGCGTATCTTGCTAATGTGCGGCCGGCATCAAGAACGGCGGTTGAAAGCCACGATTCAAAGCTCAAAATCAGCTGTGGAGCAGCCCATATTGGCGATTGAGAAACAAGAAACGGACGTATTCAGACTCTGCACCCTGGTGCAGAATGAATGTATGGGCAGTTCCTTGTATGAGCTCACGGCTTTGCTGCACGATAACCTGGCTCAGCAAGAGAAAAAGTTAGAAGAGAGGCGGTTAAAATTGGCCGCATGGATCAATGGTGTCGATACGCGAAACACGTACGAAAATGCTCTGAAGTACCGACACGAAGGCACATGCGATTGGGTACTCCATTTGGAGGAGATGCAGGCCTGGCGATCCGAAGAACCTCGAGTGCCGAAGCTCTTCTGGCTTCACGGCCCGCCTGGTTTTGGGAAGACCATTGCGTCGGCGTGGACCGTTCAGGACCTTAAGAAATCAAACCCGGATTCTACAGCATACTTCTTCTGTGTGGCAGAAAGTAGATTGACACAAGATCCGTACGCCATCTTGCGGTCCTGGCTTGCGCAGCTGCTGGATCAAGATACCAATGTCGTGAACCTTATGGAGTCTGCGTTTGCTCAAAGGATGACTAAGAACCAGACATTGTCTCAGCTCGAACTCTGGCAATTGTTCGTCCTCATCGGGGAGAGCGGAACGAGTTACACTCTGGTGGTTGATGGGTTCGACGAATGCACCCATATTGACTCCGGGACGAACTACCACACAAAGGATCCCCGGAACCACTTCTTGCGGGATCTGACCACACACTTACAAAAAACCAAGTTCAAAGTTTTAGTGGTGAGCAGAGACGTAGCAGACATTCGAGAGTACCTTGACCCGAAAGCCGCTAAGTCTGAGGACCTGCAAGTAACCGAGTATGGCATCACGGCTGAAGATAATGAGGATGACGTCAGATCGTTCTCAGAGGACATGGTAAACAGGAGACTGCCGAATAAAGACCTCATGCTGAGGGAAAGCCTCACGAAGAGTGCAGCTAGTAGGAGTGAGGGAATGTTCCTCTGGATCAAGCTGCTGGAGAACGAAATTTCACCGGGCCAAAATGCTAGAGAGCTTCAACAAACTATCACCGAAATGCCCGCGGGAGTTAGCGAAGCATATTCCAGGGAGTTAGACAGGATCATGAAGCTGCCCCAGCGGGCCAAGTCCACGGCTCTAGCGATCCTGAGATGGATTCTATTTGCAGTACGGCCCCTCAAAGTCAAAGAATTAGCTGAGGCTCTCGCGGTGTCGGACTTATCAGACGATGCGGATTCCTACCCTAGGGATAGACTCCCAGATGTGTGGGAGGAAAGTTTCGTCGACGAAGATTACGTTAACGAGATTGTCCTAGCGCATTGCGGGTCACTCATTCAACTTCGAGCAAGGAGCTCTGACGAGCCTCTGGCAAGTCGAAGTGTGCACTTTGTTCACTTCTCGGTGAAAGAGTATCTTCTCAACTTACCCGATCTGTATCATCTGGTCGGCTCGAGCAACCATATCAACGTAGCTGAAGAGGAGACACGGCTGTCGCATATCTGTCTTCGCTACCTCAGTCTTCCGATTTTCGCTGAGTCACCCCCGAATCAACATGTGTATCCCTTCTTAGCCTATGCTGGCTGGGCTTGGTACTTTCATAGCTACAAGAGGAAGCTGGAGCCACCGGCAGAGATCATCGCCAGAACAAAAAGAGTCTTTCACCCATATACAGGCAGTTGGAAAGTTTGGAGCCCCGTCATGGAGCTCAACCTGAGCGACGAGAGGAGGTTGGATGGCCATGATACAGGGGAGAGGTCAGAGACTGAAACACAATCTGGAGGTACTGCGGAAGATGACGGTAGCATACAGGATTCCAACAGTAGCTCAGAAAGATCCAGTGATGATTCAGACGCAGCTGGTGAGTCTGACGGGGAAGAGGACTCGGCCCGCGAGGGCAACGAGCCTCAGGAAACCACACCTTACGTCATGCTCAACCCCCTCTACTATGCGGCCCTGCTTGGCATCGAGGAGATTGTTCGATGGTTGGAGGACCAAGGGCTCGACTGCGACTCCGTTGGCGGCCGTTATGGTTTCCCTCTCCAAGCCGCTGTGGTGGGCAGCCATGAGGCGATAGTCAGGCACTTGGTTAGCAGAAAGGCCAACGTGAATCAAAAGGGCGGGCAATTCCAAACTGCTCTCATGGCGGCAGCGGACAAGTCAACTCCAGAAATCGTCAAGATTTTACTTGATGCCGGAGCGGATGTCAGCGCCTCGACAAATGACGGCCTCGCAGGCTTCACAGCACTGCATTACGCTGCTTACCGGGGTGACGTTGATATCGTCAACCTATTACTAGATGCGGGGGCTCCAATAGACGCCCCGGATGAACAGGGCATCTGCGCTTTGCATCTTGCTTGTGCGACCGGTCGGATGGCGGTAGTTGAAACCCTGACGACTCGAGGCGCTAACCTGGAACTGGCGACGCCAAAAGGGAATCGAGCTATACACTATGCAATCAGCAATGAGCATGAGGATGTGTCTTGCTACCTCTTGGAGGCAGGGATTTCACTGGAAGACTCTCAGGATCCCTCGGGAGATTATAATCTACTTCTACAGGCTCTCATCTCGATACCTGGGACCGAGCTGATCACGAAGTTAGTGAATCAAGGGGCTGACCTACACAAAAAGTTCGCATATGGCTGGACTATCATGCATCAGGCTGCGTACAGAGCCAACCCAGATGCCTTGAAGTTACTAACAGATGCTGGGGGGGATCCTAGGGTTAGTGATGATGACGGAAGTACACCGATCACCATAGCCACCTTGTACGGCCGAGCGGAAACACTTAATTATCTGTTGGAATTCGCCAAGGGCTCAACGGGGAGCTTCTGGGGAAGGACCAGCCCTCTTGTCGTCGCTGCGCAAACTGGAAACATGGAAATTGTTCGGCGGCTCGTCGGATTCGGCCTCACTATTCACAGCATATTCGAAAGCGACCAAAACACTTTATATGATACTGCAATTCAAAACGACAACCTTGAACTTGCCAAATCACTTGTCGAATGGGGCTGCTTTCGAAGCGTGAGTGAAACCATGACTGCAGGAACCGCGGAGGCACAGCCCCTAGCCACGGAAGACTCTAAAGGTCGGTTAGCATGTATAGTATTTTCTGGGGATCAGAGTTCTATTGAGGAATTATTAGCGAATGCAGGCGATAAAATCAGCAAAATCGATCTTGCAGAAGCGTTAGGGGTCGCGAGCTCGCGCGGATCCTGTCAAATCATCGAGCTCCTTGTCCAGGAAGGCGCAGACGTTAACACGAAAGATGCAACCGGTCGAACGAGCCTGCACCACGCGCTATCGCACGGACAAATAGATACGGCCGATTTGCTCATTTTGAAAGGTGCGAGACTTGCAGTCGAAGACAGCATCGGGTCCACGCCCATCGATCTAGCGGTCAGGGGTGGTCAGCGGAGCCTCGACTTTCTCAAACGGCATATGGCCGACCTCAGCCTCGGTATTAACCGCCGTCCGTCGCTTTTGATGTCCATGGGGCGACAAAACATGCTCGGACGGGCGGTATCAGCGTTGCAGATCCGAAAGGTCCTTGTGGGAACTTGGGAAGGCCATTACGAGTACCTCACTTGGCAGAAGGGAGATAAAGAACCTATGTCGATACATATCACCGATATTGGATCATCGCCAGTTAGCGATGATATCGATTCTGCCGAACCATTGAAATCACCGCTGGACTTTTGGAATGATAAGGAAGAAGACACCGTAGGGAAATTTCATTTCTACGGGTTCGTTGACCCTGTTGGTGTTATCTGGTTCGTCAAGCTTTATCAAAAGTTGGGCTGGCTGTACCGTGGCCAGCTTGATGTAGCGAATGGAGCGATAAAGGGGACCTGGGGAAGTAATCGTCATCTCTGGCATGGGACATTCGAGTTGCGAAAGGCCGAGCTGGAACAAACCGAGGAAGACAAATAGAGTACATTGTGCAGTTCATTGCAACGTGGTATTCATCAACTAGCAGCACTGTTCTTCAACTTGACCAGAACCTGCTTAAAATCGGGAATGCTTGTAGGCAAGAAATCTTACCCGCACACTGTCTAGCCGACAAAGCTAGAAATGATCCCCTTGCCTTGCATCCAGTCCTCTCCGTTGGTCTCCAGTGGCTCTTTGGCAGTGTGACGCACATTAGAGGCCATATTGTAGGACTTGGGACTAGCTGGAAGCCTACTATTATTCAAATGACATTTGAGATATGCGACCTAATGACACGTAATTCTTGGTGGCTGCTGCCTCTCATTGTAGTTAGTTCATGTAGGTAAATCCTATTCATGCCGGTTGTTTTGCTTCCAAAGTCGGATCGAACCCGAGAACCTTGGAAAGTGGCAGAGCAGGGGTCATATGCGCAGATGCGCGGTGCAGGGTTTATGTGGTGAGACGCGCTCAGGCAAGTGCCACAATACCCGCAAACTCCTTCTATGTGGCATTTGCAGGGGTCGTGATTGGGTCTCTCTCTTAAACCGATTTTAGGAGTTCCTATTATCCGAGTGATATCTGATCGACTAAGTAGGGAGAGTCTATAAATGTCGGGTGCTCCCCAGGTTCTGTTAATTCGAAGGAGCCTCTCAAGTTATCGCCTTAAACACTACCATGCGGCCTTAAAGCAGCAGATTTCTCTCCTTGGCATCCTCCTATCAGACCCTGAGGCGATGTCAATACCGACTTGATCATATCGACAAACAATCCTCTATTCCTTGTCAAGACAAACAAACTGAAAGCGCCTTTCTAACCATAATCCGCTCATTCCGGTCATATCTCGTTCCATCTCTTCATACTTTTGTCGATACTCTGGAGTTTGGCTGTCGTCTGTTACACAGAATTTGCGATGCCCGCGGCTCATTAAAATTCGTGGTTGGCCCAGGTGGTTTTGGCAGGTCCTACGCATAGGTACTACGCATAAGTACCAGACCCAACTTGTAACATGTCCATCGAGTAGCTGGGTTGGGTGAGCTAACCGTGAGGGACCTGGGTAGTCAGGTCACGTGTCATCATTTTTACCTAGTCGGAACCCGGCAAAACCTTTGGTCAACATTCAGCTATGATTGGGGCCCGCAGGCCACGACCACCTCTCTGCATCGTCGTGTTAGCTCACTGGGCAGCTCCGCCTCCAAGCAGGAGGAGTCGAAAAGCGGGCGAGGAAACGGGAATTCTCGTCCGAAAGTGAGGCGAAGGTGCATGGCCAACTTTGGAGACATTGTACGGAGACCGAAAACAAAAGTCGCCAAGCAACCTGTTGTGGGACTGGTCTTGGCTTCAGACTGCCTGGTCTACTACGCGGCTGAAGATGGTTGCCTGTGCGCTCGGTTCGCCATGGTTCGCAGTGGTTCGCAATGGTTCGCCCGACCTGAGTTGTCCAATCCTCGATCCCAGGATCGGATGGATTACGCCTCCTACTCCAAAAAATCATGCACGAATCATCCAAAGCCCGCTTGTAGGTTGGAGTGCACCTCCTCAACAGGAACAACGGTATTACTCCCGGCCTGCATGACACAGCCCCTGAGGTTGGCAGTTTGCATCTCACGCACAGAATAAGCCTGCCAATGAGCACTCAAAGCAGCTGGCATACATTCTGATGTAGGCCTCAACGGCTGTCGTTGATTCGCTCTTACAAAGCCTCAAAACCCTTTCACCATCAAGTGTGGTCGTCCGAAATTGAGACTAATCGAATTGGGAACTAGCAGACTTCGGGTTGATCAGCAGACTCTCGGTACGTTGTTGGAGACGTTACTGCATATCCAACTGGGAAAGAAGCAGCAATTGCTTTGGTGAAGAAACTAAATATTCGGGATGTTGATGCTGCTAACAACTCTGCCACTCACATACTATTCGGAGGCTGTTGGATAATTTCGGTCCTCCCAGAAAATGGGGCGCTCTTTTGTACGGAACGCACGGGACGCAAGCAACACATTTAATCGGCGACTGGAACCGGCAATTTGGTACATACTGGGCACTCGGAAATCAAGTCCGATATCCCTCGATCTCACTTGATCAGCGACATAGTAAACCATCCACACTTGATGGCTGGTTATTTCCGCAATCAATTAGTGCCAAGCTCCTTCCTGTACATGCGTATATTATGCGTCAGCAATCCACGGGGACGCGGCACAGACACTCCCAACGCGGTGCCCGTCCCGTTCTCCGGAGATCTATCCCTAATCATGAAATCTGCGCTGGTTATTGGTCAGACGCAGGAGACAATTGAGGGAAGGGCTTCTGAAAGCGATTGTGTACATCGGTTATAACATGCCTCTAGCCAAGGTCGCCTTGCCTTGCCACCCGCACGCGTGATGGGGCTGTCTGAATTGCTCTCGAACGTAGAAGGGTAGGTGATACAGCATTGCGGTTCTGTTTTCCTAAACTGTATTCCTCCAGCTCGCACACAGATCCAGCGAGTTATTCCACTACGCACTGCTCGCAACGAGCCATTTTCTCGTCGGACTATAAGACCATCTTGGCCCCCCGTTCCCCGAGTCAATCTATAGTGCATCCTCAACGTGAAAAGCTCATAAACTTGAATTGCGCCTTTTGTCTCGTCTACCCTACGCACTATTTGTATATATTTAAGACTAGTGCAAATACGCCCAGTTTTAACGACCATACATATATATATACACACGCGATGTCTGCATCTTACTCCGGAAGTGATTCTACCAGCAGCGTTTACCGGGGGTATGTTCTATTTTCCTGCTATTACTCGTGACCGCTGGGTTGAGTATTGTCTTATAGAGAAACACCGTCGAAGCCTGCGCACCTCCTTTCAAGAGGGCCATCGGCTGGCCATGCCGTGGGTCAGAACAATCTGCGAGACCGACGACTCTCCGATTTCGTCGGCGGCCCGTACAGCACCGTTTTACCGTCCCATGGCTCAGAAGCCGAGATTACTGCCGCTCATCGAGCACGCACCACTGCCAATCTCAAAGCCCTTTCATCAAGTCTTCCCTAATGCACTCCACCTTTGAGGCGTTTCCGTCGGCTCGAGCCTGTTGCTGACCGGTTATCGCCCATTCATCTCGATCTTGACTAGGCTTTGCAGGACATCCTCAGTCTATACCGCAAGAGCTTCGGCTTGTATATATAAAAAGAATGATGGGTTACTTGATAGTGCATAGACTCACATCACTTTACCTAGAAGCTGAAGATCATATCAACACTCAGGTGTACCAGACTTGACCGGTCTCCGGTAATGGGTTTCCACGTTGGATTTAACTGGAACGAGCCATCTATGGATGTCCTATCGGCTCGGACTTGACGCCTCCCTTTGGCATCTCCCCAGTCATCAGACCTTCGCCAATCACAAGCTGTTGACCGTACTACCATACTTGACCTCTCATGGACAAAAACGACGCTGCCAATGCCGTGACAACATCAACGGCATATATCCGCAATATTACCGCCTATCAAAATAGTGTCAGCAGTACTGAAGAGCCCTTTGTGGGACAGTTTCTTTGGCAGATGGGATGGTGATCAGCCACCCGTTGTTTTCCAGTCGCCTCGACTGGTGCTTGTCATTATTATGTCGCGGTTATGTGGGTCTACAGGGAGCGGGGGAACGTGGTTCCCCCTGCTCCCTGTATATAAGAAGCATGTCACGCACTATTATGTAGAGTACAACTTCTTCCATAACACATCTGAATCTACTTCACATGATCGCATCTAAAGAGTGCACCTGGTCCACTTCCACTATTCTCCAATAGACAACGCTCTCCGCGAGATATTATTATTATTATTAGTTGATTATCTTTAGTAAATAAACAGTCTACTTATAGGAAATATTTCTTGGGATATTCTGTTGGAAAGAAAGTGACGTTCTTTGTTTGTACCTTACTTAACAAACTGCCCGTCACGTGTCAAGCAAGCAACACAGCGCCACCGTGCCGCCATCACAGTTACATACTGTAAGTCAATATTTTGGTTCACTTAGTAAGATCGATTCTTCCAAAACCGGCTCAAACACGTCAGCTGGAAAATCTTGAGTATATAATGTTTATTGCAACCTGAGCAATCAGTGATAGTAACGTGTAATTTGATTTAAGCCCCAAGTTAGTCACACAAAAGGTAGATGAAGGAAGCACAGTTCCATTCAGCGTGAACAATATATGTATACAACGTTCAGACTGGGCAAGGGCGACAAAGTAGGTAATACCAAATAGAGCACAAACCGATAGCTTGCTCTGGATTTTAGTCTTGCCTAATGCTTAGGCTATTATGACTGCCTGGTCAAGCTTATCCCATGCCCTAATTCAGTAGGAGGAATAGCAACAGGGAGTTAGCTTGTAAGTACCAAGGTACGTACCTATATTACACATTCCTCTGTTAAGGTATCGTATTTAAGGGAGGTACTAGAAATACGCAAGCAAAGCGTAGGAAACCATTAGCGCTGTTAGGAATCGAACCCAACTCTACACTTATACTAACCTCTCTGGCAGACTGCTACAACTAGATAAGTGATATTAAGTCGGTCTTTAACGTCTATAGATACCGGCAACTGTACCAGTGGAAATATTGCGATGGGAAGAAACAGTTTGGTTTGTACCATGTTAGCCTAAACCACTGCAAACAAAACAATTGCCTATGCGCCAAACTGATTGCCGTTGGTTCTTAACCGCAGTGTATCCTTCTACGTAGCTAAATGTTGTGTTTAAGGTAGTTTCATTGGTCTGACTGAATGGACGTGCCTGATGAACAAGTATTCATACCACTCACCAGTACAGAAGGCATGTTGCTATCAGCCAGACAATAAGGGCGCACCTTTTCTATAAAAACCTCTCTCTCTCCTCCTCCATTACCACCTTATTTTTCTCCCACTCACAAATCAACTCTGCTGCAACTGTCATCATTGACATCTCATTCTGACACACCTTACAGTATATGTATATACATGTGTCCTACTACTACCTTATCTCCAGCATATCGACTAAACAAACCCCCAATAAATTACCAAATATAGAGGCAAAAGCAATTCATAACCCTTCACCTACACCTCACTATAACTGGTAGTGAAAATAGAACTATTAACAGGCCTTCAAACACGTAAAATACATGCGAAAATGACGTATAAGGTTGAAAGGGCGATTGATCACATATGGGGCTACCTCGAGGAAGAGCTCAGGGAGAAAGAACTGCTTCCGAAGATGAGAGAAACCTCAGTGTGACCCCAGAAATCGGAAGAGGCTAGAAACGCAGCCACTGGGAAGAGATGGGCGGAGCAAGCTGTCAGGACTCACAACGCCGGCTGCCTTGAAGCTATGCTCGAGGATTTGCGGCAGTGAGAGGATGGGAAAGGAGGCCTCCCAACTAAACATATATATCAAGGACACGTGCATGTGGACATCGCTAGTGGCCTTTTGGATCTATATCGAGAATCAGTCGCTGGCGGTGTCCCATACACAGCAGATATAGCCACATAATTACAGTCCAAGGTTAAAAAACACCTTGTTCATTACAGACTGCTCCCGGCCGTAGATGACAGGCTCTGCTTACTCTTTGCTCTCAGTATACTGCCTGGTCATATAGTGCTTCCGGTACTAGCGTTGCCGATGAGGCTCCCACGGCCAGAGGGCATTTCAACGGAGTGAAGGTATCGAGAGGGCAGATACGAGCGTATCTGCAAGAAAAGGAAGGACTAGTACGCACATACGGAATTGGTGATTGGGTTCTACGAGTACGCCAGCAAGGTGACAAGCCAGAGCCCTACAATAATGGCCCATAGGCGGTCGTCAATTGCTACACAGACAACACCTAGAGAATCAGAAGAGAATTACTTGCCATACATACATGTTTGAGAATCTTTGGGCCTGCACCCATACTTTTATTCGACCTGCACCTAGTAGGCCGTGTCGGGCCACTAAATCTTTACCGGCCGTAAACAGCCCCACAAAGTATAAGTCATACTTTAGGTAGTCACTACTAGTATAGATGTATTACCCTCAACACTTACCTTCGCCCTCTATATACTTCACCTTTACCTCTACAACAACCACTTTTTTTTATTTAAAACACTAATACATTTCTATTTTGCACCTACCACGGCGCCCTCTTAGCCTCACCTTTGGCCTCACTTTTTGCCTCACTTTTTGCCTAATTAGGATGCAGCCGATTACCAACCTACCTGAGGGTAGGCCAGGCGGATCGAGGGCTACAAAACGCACCGCCGAAGGGTTATGGCCCCTGACTTACACCGCAATCCCTCGCAGTGGGAGACCGTTATAGTGCCTTCAACCGCGGTTAGCTCACAACGAGGGTGCTCACAAGGCCGAGGGGGTCAACACCAAGGCGCCGCTGCAGGCAATACTATGGATGCAGATACGGCCCTACTATGCCAACAACAGATGGGCGACCGTAAGGGCAACCGTCCCAATTAGGAAGGCGTGCAGCCCTCATGGCCTTGCAGAAAGAGCTGCAAACAACTATAATTTGCTATTCTACTCACATAACATAACAACACCTAAAAAACAGCGTTTTACTATAGGGTATATGCAAGAAAGTGATACAGACGGTTAACAATAGCATGTGACTATGTTAAGAAACGGGTATTGATTTTGTTGTAGGTCACAATGTTGGCAGGTATTCTGTTATTGGCCTACACATACATATTATAGCTGTCAACCTCACAAATGTTAACGCCTGTCGAGAGTGTAGAGTGCCTTTTGTCACAAGTTGAGGGATCCCTTGCAAGTTATAATTCTCTCTTCAATTCATCAACATCAAATTTCTCAATCTACCGCATTGTATTCATCTACTAGCTCCCATGCCCATACAGCACTTCAAGCCTTGCAATGATCGTGCTGCCTCGGTCCGCCATCCTGACAGCTGTTCTGTCCTCCGCAAATTCCGAGAAACTCTAGATCATCCCCACAATTCCACAAAGAGTTCCAGATATTCCCACTCCAAGCATTACAGTCTCCATTCAGCTTGCAGAGTTTGTTGGAGATGCGGGTGCGGTAGTCATCGTCTGTGTAGGAAAGGAAGTTAGTCGACGCTTAGAAGTTGCAATTGCCTTGCTTCTGCCCAGATGAAGACGAGGATATGATTTAACTTGCTGAAGCTATTGATCAGATTCCAACCACAATAATGCAGGTTTGCATGACAATATTGTTCCTTGGCGGTTGTGGCCAACATGGTGAACTGAGTGAAGCTTATGATGGTGGAGTTGCTTTCTACTAGAGAGGGTAGAGGCGAAGCAAGAAGACTCGGAGCCGAGATCGAGGCAAAGATAAAGAGCTTTGAAGCTTGGAAACGCATATTGGCAATTAGAAATCAAGGATGTGATGATTTTGAACTTGACTTGGTTGCTTAAAGAAGGTTGGAAAGCTTGTGACAATAGATGAATTGAGCAGACTAGAACGTTGTTCAAGGATCTTATATACTTTTAAAATCTTTTACTTGGTTACTTTGGTTCTGTTGAAAATTATATTCTGACCTTGGCTATAAGTCTAAGTTTTTTTCAATCTTTGTAGTTGGTTGATTAGCTTAGGTGTTTATGTGTAAAGCTGTCCAAACATATAGAAGCCAAGCTTTCTCTGACCGCACATTGAATGTAGCCAAGCAGCTGACGTCAGATATTATAAACAGTGATGTAAAGAGGTGTCATGAGTGTAAGAGGGGTGTTGTATATGGTATAGTTCTAGCTAGCTAGTTCTAAGCAATATCTATTCCACTTATCTCTTAGGCCAAAACCTACCAACACCCTCACAGAGGCTATGTTTAGCAATATCAACGGACAAAAAAAAGAATGCACCGATCATTTTACACCTAGTTGCAAGCGCGTCACTTTAGAGGAAACAATGCTCCTAGGTATAACTGATCTATTGCCGAAGATCTACGGATGAGGAAGTAAAAGGAAAAAAACTCTACAATATATAATATTGTAGGATTTTCTTATTATAAAAAAGCAGGTTAGATAACTATAGGTTAATAAATACTTAAGTTTAATAAGCTTAATAAGCTTAATAAGCTTTTTAGCTTATTAAAGCTATTTATATAGCATAGCTTTACTATTATAGCTTTAAGCTATTAATTAACCTAACCTAAGCTTATACTTTTTATAACTACTTTTTAAAAAAAAAATTATAGCTTATTTTAAAATATAAAACTTAACTTAAAATTAAATAAGTAGCCTTTTAATATTATTTATAATATTTTTATATAAAGTGTTTATATAGTTTTAACTAATAAGCTTTTAATTTATTATATTACTATAATAGTTTTTTTATATTAAATAATTATACTATATATAATTAACACTTATAAGTAATGCTAAGTCTTTAATTAGTTAATTAAGTTTTACTTTAATTAATTAATCTTTTTTTTTTTATTATATTTGTTAAAAACGCTTTTGTGTTTTTACTAACTGTATTTTCTACCCTTTAGCTGCCAACACTTCACTGGCCATACCTTTACTTGGCCATAGGCCTTACCCTTATATAAGCTACTCACTTGTTGCTATATGCATCCGCCTTATGCCTTCTCGAGCCACTATGGCGGTGCTATGCCTCCTTGAGCCACTATGACGATGCCATGCCTCTATGGGCCACTATGGAGGTGCTATGGCGCCATAGCTATTCATAGAAGCCTTGTATCCACTGCCAGGCCCCTGCAGGCACTATAGTGGAGCCATTGCATGCTCTATAACCTATGTGGTAACTATTGCGAGGCCTATTACGATTATAGCATTAGTTACGGCACTAATTAGGCTTTTATGCATACTAATGTAGGGTAGACTAGGCTAGTATGCAGGGTAACTCTACTTACATGCAGGGTAGCTTTACCTACTATGTAGGGTAGCTCTACTTACACCTCTTTTTACTAATCTTAGGCCTTTATAAGTTGGCCACGCCTTGGCCCCGCCTCGGCCTTTGAACTTATAAGCGCCTATCTTTTAGGCTTTGCTATTTGCAGCGCTCTTAGTGGCCTTTGGGCCCTTGAGACCTGCTATATTGCAGTGGACCTAGTAAATATATTTATTATAACCTACTGTAGATTTTCTTATTGGTTTAAAGGGCCTAACCCTTTGTTATACCGGCAATTATGTACGGCAGTTTAACTGCTAAAATATGCCCTATAATTTTAAGCATATATACGAGGGCACTTGCCTACCTACCTTTGTTAGATTTTTAGATAGTTAATAGCAATTACTTCTTTATTGCACCTATATACTATGCCTACAGCCTACTATTAGTTGACCTTTTAGCCTTACTATTGCAGCCCTAAGCCTTTACTATATTACCTGTAGCCCACTGCTATATTAGCTGCTTTATAGGCTTTACACGCCCTATACCCTTTGTATTAAGCCTGCAAGTCCTTGCTAGCACTTTGCTACCTATTCGCTATTTGATAGGTCTAGCGCCTGCTAGCCTACTTTATCTATTCCCTTTGCATACTTGCTTACTTGGCCTGCTCCTTAAGCATACTAAGTTGCTTCCCCTGCTTACTAAGCATACACCTTTACCTATAGTGCCCTATAAGAACCTACGGCCCCTATATTCCACTATATTCCCTGATCCAAGCCCTATACCTGGCGAGCCTCTGCTAGCTTATACTTCCACTGAGCACTGAGTACTACCCTTGGCTACACCCAGCTATATGCCCTGTAGTTAGGCCTACTTTTAACAATATTATTTATTATTTTTATTATGCAAGCTTATTATTATTAAAATAGTTATTATTAAATTAGTTTTTTATAGCAGCTTTAATTTATTTTTTTAACTTTATAAAAAAGCTAGCTTTGTTTAAGTATTTATTATAAAAAGTTTTAAAAATAGTTGCATTGTTTTTAAAGTTTTTTATAAAATATTATTTATTATTTATATTTTATTTTTTTTAGTTTACTTAATATTATAATTTATATTAGTGCACTTATAATATTTTAACTTATTATATAACTTATTTTTATTTTTTTTAAGTTTTACTACTTTTTTGTTAAGGTTTTTTAATTTTTGTTCTAGTAATAAATTATTTAAATATTATTATAAATAATTTATATAATACTAGTTTATAGCTTTTTATATTTTAAGTACTTTTAAAATATATATATTATTATTTTTTGCTAAAATTTTAAACTTTTACTATATTATAAAGTAATCTAGCTTATTTAAAAAGCAATTAGTTTGCTAGCTTTATTATTTTTTTAAAATAAATATATAATTGCTTATATTAAAGTTTAGCTTTTATTATTTATAGTTAGCTTAATTAGTTATTTATTTTTAACTTTGTTATAAGTAAGCTTTAGCTAATTTTATATATTTATTAATTAGCTAAGTGCGTTTTTAAGCTATTTTTTATAGTTATTGCTTATATTATAATAAGTTAAATATATTATTTTTTTTTATTTATACTTTTTAATTAAAATAAAACAATATTAAAAAACTTATTTTAGCTTTATATAGTAATATATTTATAAACTTATAAAGTAAAGCAGCTTATATATAGTTTATAGCAAATATGTTATTTAACTAATTATTTTAATAATAATTTATATATAGCTTTAGTTTTTAATTTAAATATTTATTTATAATTTTAGCTTGCTTTATAGTTTTATAATAACTTATAAATGTTAATATTTATTAAATGCTTATAATTTATATAAGTTTAGTAATAAAAGCTAATATAAACTATAATTTTTTATTAAATATAATAAATTTTAATAAGCTAAATATTTTAAAAAGCTTTTTATAATATATGCGTGCTATATTTTTAGCTATAGCTTTTATAGTATAAAGTACTATTTATGCTTGCTTGCTTAATTTATCTATTATTACTAGTACGTTATTATTTTTATATTAGTTTTTTAGCATTTACTTAAAATTAATTATTAAGTGTTGCTAAATTTGTTTTAGTATAAGTAATAGTTATAGCTTTTTAAAGGTTTTATTTTATAAAACTTTAATAAAGCAGCACTAAAAGCAGTTGCTAACATAAATATTATAATTATTAACTAATTATAATTATTAATATTATTTTATTACTAGCTTTTTTATTTTAGCTTATTTAAAATAAGCAATTAAAATTATATTATATACTTTTTATATTAAAGCTGTTTTTATTAATAAATAGTTTAAAACTACTAGCTTTTTTTTTATATAATATAAGCTTTTTATAAAAAGTTTATAAGTTATTAAAGTTATTTTTTTAAGTTTTTTATTAGTATATATTTATACTAAAGTTTTTATAGTTAGCTATTAAAACTTTATTAATTATAGCTAGTTTTTTTAGTATAGCTTTTACACTTACTTTTTATATACTTAAAGTGCTTACTTAAGTTGCACTTTATGCTTATATAAAAATATTTATACTTATTAAACAAAAAAGGTTTTAATATTTTTAAGCTTTTTTTTTTATATACTAAGTAGTAATATTTTTTTGCTAATAAAATAATAAGTTTATAATTATATTTTTTTACTTTAGTTTATAAATAATTATAAAGTTATAGTTAGTAAAAAGATTTACTTATTTTGCTTGCTTTAAGTTTAAGCATTATTTTGCACTAAAATATTTTAAAGCCTAGTTATTAATAATAATTAAAAAAGGTTTTTTTTATTATAAACTAATTAGTTTTGCTTTTTATATATTAAAAGCTTAAGCTATAGCTAATATTTTTATATTATAAATTTTATAATTTAGTTTAGTTATATTTATAATTATAAAAATAAAAGCTATAAAATACTATTAATTTTTATATAATTATAATAATATACTTAATATAATATTATTAAATATAACGTATCCCACGGCCATATTTGCCACCCGGCCATATTTGCCACTTTTTTTCCCATACAAAAAACGTCCGTGCGCAACAATATAACTTGGCCAATACTAATGCTACAATAATATAAGTAATACCATTCGATTTTTAACTAAATAACGAGTTCAAATAAGATTTTTTTATATTTATAGTATTTTTATTTAGTAAGTTATTAAGGTAGTAAATAAGCAAGGATTATTAAAAAGATCTTGGCAAAAAGGTCCGTGCGTAAATTTATAACTCTATCAATTTTAGTTGTACAATAATAAAAATATAACCATTAGATTTGTATTAAAATAAGGAATCTAGTAGTATTTTTTTTATTTTAATTACTTAAATATTAAACTAGTTATATAGTATTATACTTTTTATACTATAATATAATCCTTGCTAAAAATCATATAACCCCTGCTTAGCGTATTGTTTAATAACTTTTTAAATAAAAATACTGTAAATATAAAAAAATCATATTTGAACTCGTTATTTAGTTAGAAATCGAATGGTACTATTTATATAATTGTAGCATTAGTATTGGCCAAGTTATATTGTTGCGCACGGACGTTTTTTGTATGGGAAAAAAAGTGGCAAATATGGCCGGGTGGCAAATATGGCCGTGGGATACGTTATTAGTTTTTATTTTATTTAATAAGTTATAATTATATTATTATAATATAAAGCTGTTTACTAAAGCCTTTTTTAATATAAAAAAGCATATTTATACTTTATATTTTATATAAATAAGATTTTTTTTTAATAAGGTTAGTTAAAAGCTTTGCTTTTTAACTATATTTTTTAATAAATTTTTAATAAAAATTATAAAACTTAAAAAATAATTATATACTTTTAATAGTAATTAATACTTGCTAGTTATTAATTATTTATACTTTAGCAAAGTTAACTTTTATTTTTTTAATTTTAATAATATACTTTAAAAATTTTATTTTTATAATATAAAATTTTAATTTTTTAAAGTTTACTTATAAACTTATATTTTAAAGTTTTTTAAATATTTATTTAATATATACTTTATATTTTTTTAAAATAACGTATTTTATAAGTTAATTGCATACCTAGGTTAATTATATACTTTTTTTAACTTTTATATAAATAATCTTTAATCTATTATATTTTTCTATATATTATAATAGGCCTTTAAAAAAAGTTTAATATTATTTTTGCACTTTAAGCTCTTTATATAAACTTAAAACTAAGCGTTTAATATGCAGCTAAAATTTATAATGTACTATTAATAACTTTAGCAAATTAAAAATATAGCTATATAACTATATATAATAGCAACTTTAAAAAGCAAGCTATTATATAATATATACTTAACCTTGTTATATAATTATTCTTATTTATGCATAGTAGTATTAAAAATATAGCTAACTAATTATTAAAGTTATATAATAAAAAACATGTTAGCAAAAACTAAACTTTTTTTTTTATATAATAATAACTAGCTTTTATAATATATTTTAATTACTAAATTAATTATTAGCGCGTTTTATATAAAAATTTATTTAAATATTATAAGTAGTTTGCTTTTATATAAAATATAATAGTAAAATATAAAGTTTAAAAAAAAATATATATATAACTTTAATAAAACTAAATTTATTATAAGCAAAATTTTATTTAAAATAGTTATAACTATATTTAATTATATAA
>Ga0247782_1000376_pt1 | contig 35460 bp, 34 predicted proteins | sample UWRJL019104C5_FD_179928 | JGI IMG/M metagenome (GOLD analysis project Ga0247782, IMG submission 179928) | Plant litter microbial communities from Arlington Agricultural Research Station in Wisconsin, United States - UWRJ-L019-104C-5 | ecosystem: Environmental > Terrestrial > Plant litter >...
TTTGAAAGCATTTTAAATGAGTGTCATTTAGAAGATAGCCAATAGACCTATTTTTGTTGAAAAAAATTACCTATATAGTAGTGGTGGTGGTGTTGAAAGGGTGATCGGCCTGTCTGGCTACTGGGGGTGGTCCGAGTGCCTAACCAATGGCTCTGGTAGTGACCGCGTCTGTAGGCAAAATTGCATGGTGACCCCTGTAATCTACGTAGGTGGGTACTATCGTGACCGAAAGCAGTGTATCGTAGGCTACAGGCAGGTACTACACGACAAGATGAGACATTAGCACCTCATAATGGACGTCAGTACAGAATACAGCAGTAGCATCTACTACATATGGCATCCTACGAGTAAGAGATGTACTTACTTGGCTGATGGTGCATTATGCAGGGACTGACGCCAAGCGCACCAGCCGATATTACTTAGATCCTTTCCTTCAGCCCCATGTTAGATACACGCTGACCTAGGACCTATTCGAAGCCAGGTATAGATATAGGTAGAGAGGAAAAGCGGCATGCCTAAGTCGATTTTGATAACTGAGACTTCTCTTCTATAGTATTTTGCCAATTTTGCCAATACCTACTGCTGTATGCTGTGTAAGGTTCCGTCCGTGCTAATTTTGCTTATAACTATTGTTATAAGAGGCGGGCGTAGTTATGAGAGAAGTTTCTAGTTCTTCCTATTAGGAAACAAGATCCCTACGCTTTCACAAATCTATGTAGCTGATTATGCCTTATTCCGCACAGAGAAAACGTTGAAATAACAGTAGGTTGGTACTTTCGTAAATTGGACGGCCCGTTACACGATAGCCGATGTTGCGCAGCATGCGTTGTGTGCAACAAGTCCTCTATAATGAAGTTTGAGGCTTTGCTAGCCCTGAGGGCCCATCTAACAGACGTCAGATGGTGTGGTTCTCTACCTACTTTAGATCTTGCAACCGTTGGGGACCGTCTATTAGGCAGGTATCTACAACGTCTGTGCAAACTTGAAGTCCGTGGCACTAATGTAATCACTCAACGACTTGCATGCATAATATAGTATGCCCCTTCTCCTGAAGACTACTACCCAAGTACTAGTATGCTGTACCTGCTTTATAGATTGTACTTAATAGGTAGTTGTTAAACACATTCTAGACTTTTATTCAATTCTCATACTCTCCTCATCCCCGCCGCATCTTTACAAGTACCATATGATATAAAGGCCGTCGACGCAACTATATACACCGGTAGGTATCTCCGCTACCAATCCGCTCCGAGGTTGTCTAGCACGAATGCACGCGAGGTAGTAAAGGTATGCTATGAGGCAATCGTATCATCTAAGGAGACTAGCATAATTGTAGAATCAACGCAGGCTGTGTGATAGGCATTATAGGCAGGCACCTATGCTTTATCTGCAGCATATTCCAGTGGAAGCAAACTTTGTAGTATGTATCGTAGTAGGAGGACGGGAGACAGCAATGATCTTAACCGCGGTGAGATGTATTTGATATATTTCAGGGTAGCTTAAGTTGCAATGGGGGTGGTTGGTTGGTTGGTTGGGAGGGTCTAGTCTGAAGAAAGACTAGGTAAAGAATGTCCGAAACCAGATCATTGGATTTTGGCTTTAGCACATTTGAAAAGCGATAAACCCGTAAATTCACTTGTTAGGTAATCAGCAAAAGGAGTAGGTAATAAAATAGGAGAGAATGGTTAGGTGAGGTAGTATGCTGTACCTGCCTAGGTAGGCAATCGAATTACCTGTAGGTACAGTTACCACCACCATACCTGATTTGCCAGGTTGGTCCTCAACCCAGACTGCCGACTTTTCCGAATTATTGCTCGGCTCTACCCCTGCCCCCAAGCTTCTTCTCTCACCATTCTCTACCAATACTACGTAGACCGTATGTATTGCTGTATATACCGAAGGTAGGAGGTATGCTGTAGGAACTATTTACCCAATTCCTCTTTTATCCTGCCCTCTCCTGGCTCAGCGAATAGCCAAAGCCAATAGGTAGTTGAGAGGCAGTTAAAGAGTAGTCGTAGGCAATGTAATGATAGGGTTTCCGTGTTTGGTGTCAAGTTATTAAGAGCTAGTCAGCTCAACCTGCTTGTAATGACTCTTGTTGTTACATACATTAGGCATACAGATGTAGGTACCTTGTGTGCGCATTTGCGACCCCGACAAACCGTCATTGAGGTATCCAACGGGTTATAAGAAGTACAAATGCTAGCAGAGCAAAGATAGGGGCCTCATGAGCGTAATTGAACATGTTGCTATAAACACGTGGAACTGGAATCACGCGAGTCGTGCTGTCCGCTGTGCAGGCGGCAAGTTGCTGCCTCACCGGCCTGGCCGAGGTTGAGTTACCTCCCGTACGGCGCTCCGGTATGATTGTGAAATGCCTTCGCCTAAAATAATGAGACAATAATACTTGCGTACCCACTTGTAGTTACCTAGGTACCTAGGCTGGTACTGTGGCTCGGTAATAGCCACACGTGCATTCAACCTTGAATCAAGCGTGTGGCTACAGACTGTGGCAGTGGCCGGCCCTACATACATCCATGCATGATGCTGTCGAGCGCTGCATGGAGACGACAGTGGTCCAGTGGATGGGCATCGGATGCCTCCCTCCAAACACCATCTCAAAACTCACATGCCTAGATCTACACGCACTTATTTCCGGCATTCTCCAAGACCAGACCGTACATAGTAAGATGGCCAGTGAGATTACCTTGGTAAAGATTCGAATGCTATTGAACCAAAAGTCCAAGATGCCTGCATGTAGCACGCAAAAGCAACTGGCTCTGCATAGTAGGTAGCGGAGGTACCCAGGTATAGGTCTTGACGATTCCTTCAGAAACTCGAGACGTAGGGATTTATTAGGCCTAGATGGTGCACTAATCAACTTACCTATGTCAGCCTATTGACTAGTACACATGGGGAAATTTAAGCCTTACTGAACTGCTTGGTGAGGGCCTCTATTGGGTCAGCGCCTGGATTACCAGCTGAGTTATTACCACGTAGTACCTAGTGATAGTACGTCGAAGTTGGCAGGTACCGTATTCTCGTAGGACTGTGAGGCACGCACATAAGCGACTGGAGACCCCTGGCGGCCAGCCAGCTAAGAATCATGACCCCCGACGCCCGCCCTGCCCCCCCGCCAGGGATCATGCAGCGTCTAGCTAAAGCAGCCTTCGCCTTTGGCGCCGGCTCCAGTCTGCACTTTCATTACCTATTTTATTAGGTTAGGTGCTCCCCTACCTCCACCCCTAGTCGACCCACGATTCGGATGAGGCTGAACGTCCTTCCTCCCAAACCCGCGTCGACCATACTGAATTTTCAACGTCATCCCACATACTCTACCACATCATGTTTGTTATTAACATTCTCCAAACCCATCGCCGCTAGGTTCTGTGCCTCGCGGCAGTCTCCTTCGTCTCCTTTCTTCTCCGGAACTAGACCGCGACAGACCGACAGATTGAGGCCGCCAATTGTCGGTCACCAGACTCACCACTCGTCTTGACCGGGTCCTCTGACGCGTGAAAAGGCGTCAAGTAAGAGAAAAAAAAGAAAGAAAGAGAAAGCGCCTTTCCTGTTAGCGATACGCTTTAGAGAGCTCTCATTAGCACACAAACATGACATGAGCCTTGAGGCTGTTTTAATATCATTACGCATCTGTGTTTGTCAGAATTGAAGCTAGCTGTTCACTGACCAAATCGCCTCGGACCGGCTCAGCTGTCGATTGGCCGGGGGTAAAACCAACGAGTTCACCTTGGCGTCGTGGGAGCTTCTTATTTTCATCATCATCAGTCACTGTTTACGAGCTTCAACCGGTGCCTAAGCGCACCGCCATCTTCGAACTTCATGGCTCCTGTGAATTCCGCCGTCCAGGCGAGGACGGTCCTCGTCCCGCGCAGCCATGCTCTATCACCTGGTGCCATTGCTGGTGCTGTCGTCGGGAGCGTCCTGGGCGGCTTTTTCCTCCTCATAGTCATCGGCTTCTTATACTTTCGCTACAGGCGGAAGTCTAGGGCCCCCCAGGCAGAGGATGCATTGCCCGTTCCCAAGGTCCCAGGGTCTCACCAGGTAATTCCAGGATATTACCCGGGCGTTCTCCCAGGCCAGACGGTTTCTCTTGATAATGGGCAACCACCATTTGTGGCATATGATGGCGCTCTGCCTTCCGCTCCCAATGGTTCCAGTGCACAGAGGTCACCAACATCTCCGTATGACGAGACTTGGGTGAGAGGCGACGGGTTCAGCGTCCCTCAAGCTGGTCCCTTCGACCCACTACCCGCAGACATGAACTTTTCGCTGCCTCCTCGCCAGCAAACTTTCCCAGCCGCCGCAGAGCACACGGAAGCTCCTCCTCTAAATCATGCATCCACAGCGCCTGGGGCTGCCAATTCAAGTTATTATGACACCAGGATATCAATAAGTTCTGATCCAGCTCAAGACAATATGCCCGTACAAAGGCATATGAGTGACTTATATGAAGCGCAAAAGAAAGAGGCCGAAGCGCACCGGAGAAGCGGCTCTCTTCCTCGCAGAGTCTGGCGTAGCATCACGCGAAGACAGTCAACGCGAACCTCCAAAGGCACAATCAGTGACAGCCCACAGCAGCAGTGTGATGGGCCACCCGCGACGGGCGCGGCAGTGATAAAGCAAGAACCGGGACAAGAACCCCCTAGAGGAATTGGTTTTGAGGGGTTCCACATTGCTCTAACCACTGAACCGGAGGCAATACCTGAAAGTTCAGGTGATTATGGGCATGATATCGTAGGCCCTGGGCGAAGAGGTGAGCCACGGCTACAGACACAACAGGGGCCATATGGGTCATATGGCCCCCCCACGCAAGATTCTCAATACCTATGGTCTCCAGTGCGAAATGACTCTGTAATTCGGCCAACCACAGAGACGGACCCGGCGTTGCCATCTTCCGTTCTAGCGCCCAACTCCACATACAGGCTGCCTCTCGATGCTCAGCCCCCCAGCCCAAGTCAAAGGCCGGAACGTCTTAATAGCCCTGGCATCCCGGAGATGATGGATGTTGATGTAGCTCAAATCGAGGCCGACGGACAATCTCCCTTCCGACCTTCTCATTCTCCCCAACTTCCGTCGGAGTCCTTCACCATAAACCCCATGGCCATATGGCACCCGGCCACGCCTGCCGAACAAGCAGCTTATACCACTTATCAAATAAAACATTCAGCATCACCACCTGCCATGCCGCCGCCTCCTCCCGAGATCATAGCCCAGCAGCCGACGCCAGAAGATGTTGTCCACTCCCCGCTCCCCAAGAAGGAAGAGGACTTGACCGACATGTACCTCATTCTACCTGATGATGATGATGACGATGATAATGATGGCAATGGCGACGACGCACACCGCCAGTCGAGTGACTCATACGATTGTACCACGACTCCGGGGCAGAGCTCGACGACGGCGGAGTCGAATGGAAGGACGCCCGACACCCGGCCCACCATATCCCCGTCCCCTTTCCCTACCATACCGGAACAGGGCAAGTTAGTTGTCGAGCCTGACCCATCTCCCGGTTCTTCGAGACCGTCGCCCCAGTACGGCCCGTTGATATGTCCGGAATGTGGTCGTGAGTTTGATCAAATCCATAAGCTCAACCACCATAAACGTTATCATGACCGCAATCACGAATGCCCCTATCCCGACTGCGACAAGAAGTTCGGCACCAAGACCCATCTCGACCGGCATATCAACGATAGGCACTTGAAGCTAAAAGCGTACCATTGCACGGAACCTTCGTGCCCATGGTTCAAGGGCGGCAAGTCCTTCCCTCGGAAAGACAATTGGCGACGGCACATGGTGAAGAAACATGGCACGACCCCGCAAGATTTTGAGCATATGGAGCTGTCGTTGGGATAATGGTGGGGGTGCTCCGGTATGTTTTGTGTCATTACTACCCGTCCCAAAAGGGCCCCGGCTCGAGGGCACGAGAGCGGGACCGAAGGGGGCTGTAGTGCATGTTCCTCGAGAGCTTCGGCGTTCAGAACGATTATCCTAGGCATTCTTCTGTCTTAGTTCTAGTGTCCAACTATTCGAATTTGATCCGACTTGCAAAGGAGTAAGGGAAGCAAGCGAAATGTTTATAATTTTTCTGTAATGAGTATGGAAGCTAGCGGTATGGAATTCCGTAGAGTTGGATTAGGGAGAGGCATACTATAGGTGTTGGTTGCGTCTAGAGGGTCTAGTCATGCAATACAAATATCATGGTCTATCCTTGTGGTGCATGGATCACGGTTACAACTACTCTTCCTGGATATATATTCGCTGGACCTTACCGGAGACTTCATCAGAGCGGAGATACAGGGGATGGGATATAGGATCAAGTCAGCTATGCCGATGAGGACGAGCCTCGTGCTAGAGCGCAAAGCCGGCAAAACTGCCTTGGGTATTCTATACCTAGCTACTAATAACAGCTTACCAAGGCTGTATTTTGAGGGTTGGAGAATCTGTAGATGACTCGCTTCTTGCTCGGTCTCGGATCCGTTTCAACATACATACCTATTTAATTGATTCAGTACAAATACTACGTCGTCACAACAACAAAGTAGAGACCACGCACGAGGTTGATTTACGTCCTCTGCATGCAGTCATAAACATAGGGAGGGAGGAAAAGGAAAAGAGACGGTAAAAACTGGGACAACGTCTCGAAGGAATGAAAGACGGGGTCCAAGGAATTACACATCGACGGTGCCGGTTTGTCGGCCGCCTGGCTAAGATCTGATTGGATGAAGAGTAGGACTGAGGCCAGGGACACAAAATTGTTGGTGTAGGAGAAGGCGTGAGTCAAACAATGTCACAACTCCCAGATGTCCGTCTACTTACATAAAGACATACCGATATATCAACCAAATGTGGGCTTGAGATCTCTGTTGCTAACTAAAGCCTCACCTCCTCCTCCGCGATCACTTTCTTTCTGTCTCTGTGTTAACCCCAGCTTAGCCTAGCCCAGAGCGACCCTGATTCTTACAATCCGTTGCTATTACCGTTACCGCTCTCGTTCTCGTTCTCGTTGCCGTTGCCGTTGCCGAGGACGAAGACGAGCGTATAAGATGTTAACCATCCGCTCTCCTTTCTTCCTGGGCTTCCTATGCACCGCCCGAGCAGCACCGAGAAACCGTTAAGGGAGCGAGCGTGAAGGCGCCTCGCAGCAGAGCTATCGTTAACAGTAATATAGCGACAAGGCCCTAGAGGCGGCGGTTTGTACATCTTGGTAGCTTCGTCACAGTTTATCTACGTCTGCAGTGTCAAAGTGAGGAGAAGGAGGAAGAAAGCAAGCAGAAGCATTGCAAAGGGAAATAAACACGACAGCAAAGGAGTGCATAGTATTCGTAGGCGGTTGAAAGTATGGACCATTGACACCGGGCTCTCCTATCCGCCCCTTAGACCAACCTCGGAATAGGTACAATCAACCCTAGATTGAGCCAACGCTCCCCCTTTAGTCATATTAAGCAGAAATCTGGTCCGATGTTCCACACAGCACACGCAAGGCTGCAAGGAAGTTGTGATGCCTTACTTTCTGTCTAGGATACACATTGGATATGTCAATAGATCAGTCCAAGACAACCACTTAAATGGCCGAAACCCGAGGTTACTATACTTTGGGCTGACGACGTACCGGTGGCCCATGGGGAATCCCAGAAGTGCACAACTACCTAATGGCCATTCCCATACGGAAAACTGCAACCAACAATCTCAACCGCACCAACGTAACCTCGTACACATCCTGCCCTGGGCATGGTACCCTCTGGCTATCCCGTTGCCTAGGTAGCGAACAGGGCGCGCTGGCAGTCAGGCGCTCTCAGCAAGAAGACGAACCATGCTGCCCTGCTTCGGCGTGTAAAGGAGCTGTCTGGCGGGCTGGAATGCCGTCTGGAAGATGGAGACCGCCTGGGACGCGGCCTGATGGGCGGCATGCATGTCCACCTTCCAATATGCCGACATCCTCATCAGGATCAGCCGTCCACCGGCCAGACAGGCTTGCTCCCTCCATCCATTCAACGACGGTACCGGGGGGGACGCCGGCGGAGGTAGCATCGCCAGTAACCGGTTCCTGACGCTGGACAAGTACGGGCCTTTCGCCGACGTACTTGCATATTTCACATCTAACGGGGGACCTGCACATGGATCTCATCGCCGACGGACAACCGTATCCAGACTATCCCAAGGAAGCGTTCCTGTTCTACAAGCTGCTCACAGACAGAGCCGGCCCCGCTCTTTCCACAACCGCTGTGCCGTCGGTTGATGGTGCTGATGTTACCGATGGCTAGTTCTTTCTCAGACACGTCGACGATAAGGGGAATCACATACTTGTAGACAAGAACTACAACATCACGGCCATCGTCGACTGGCAATTTGCGCGTTTCGTACCGGCCGTGCCTCTGCCGGACTTAGCAAAGATGATCAGCTCTTAGCATCCCACTTAGGGAGGAGGGGGAGGAGGGATCTTGCTCGACGGTTCCACTTCGGACTTGCGTCTGGCCTTTCACGCGACGAGGTCTTGGAGTATCGTAATGACTTGATGAACTACATAGAGTCACCGACAGGGTCACAACGTTGGGAATTTTTCTCAGTTACTGAACGTGCCAGCTAGCATTTGCGCAAATAAGTAGGAATAAAAATGAATAAAACATCGAAACGCCACGAATGCTTTGGCCCTTCCCTGGTCCTTCTTTGCCCTCGAGCCGATCCTATTTATGATCCGAGAGAATAAACAAAAGAAGAAGAAAAAATTGTGGTGGCGGAACGTTGCAAATACGCTCGGTCCAACAATGGCCCTGTTAACATCCTTTCTGTCGCCCCTAATTGTATCCGCTGATTGTAGTCTGCTTTACTCCTCTTCGCTAACGTCGCTCTCTAACTCTGGCTCCCGTTGTGAAAGTTCGGCCATTTCAGCCATAAGCGCCGCTTCGAGGTCGACGTCATTGTCGTCTACTGCTGCGTCGTCCTGTACAAGGCCTGCGCCGCCAGCGCTCACATCTTCCATATCCTCATCTTCGTCTGATATCTCTTCCTCGACATCTTGAGGGTTATACGCCGCGGCGCCCATGCTGTTGCTTCCACCACTGCCGTTGATCTGGCGCGTTATGGGACTTGGGAGTTTGAAGTGCTCCTCGTCGTCGTCGTCGTCATCGTCATCATCTTCCTCTTCCTCCTCCTCCTCCTCGCAATCTGCGTCGTTCAGAACCTCTACCTCTACTTCATCCACCCCATCATCCTCCTCCCCTTCTTCCTCGTTTTGTTGTTGGACAAATTCGGAGAACCGCCGAGGTTTGTCGATAAAACCGGGAGAAAAGTCACGGTGGGTGTTTGGTGCAACACCACCCGGGTTTTCAATGGTTAAGAGACCATCATCGGAACTCTCATCTTCCGAGTCGTGATGTATCGTCTTGGGCTTAGGGGGTTGGGGCGGTTTCGGTGGTTCCGCCTTCTTCGAAGTAGACGGCGTGGACTCTTTGGCTACGGGTTTCTTAGGCTTGGTAGGCTTGCCTGAGCCGGCTTTATTGGCTGGCTTGCTTGGTTTCGAAGGGCGATGTGCCCCCAGTTGCGGGTAGTCGTCCTGTAGACTCTCGGCATCGTTGTTGGTCGGCGTGCGCACCAGGTTCATGTTGAACATGGAATCGACGCGGTGCAAAACGAAAACCTCGCGCTCGGGGTCGAAAATGAGGACGCACTGACCATCCTCATGACCCCTGGTGCCGTTGTAGGCGTATTGGCCATCATTGTCTTGGAAAGCTAGATCGTAGCTGGAGGCGTCACCAGAAGACAAGGTTGGTTTTATACGGGCTTTATGCGGCGCGGTAGACGAGGACAGGGACGGCTTGTGGTTGTCTAAGGTACTGGTTTAATACGGAAGAGCAATATTGCGGTCGGCGAGGCGGTTGTGCAGTACTTACATCTAATACCAGTGTATACTTCTTTGGGGTCTTTACCCAGTAATGCATCGCTCAGGACGACACGGTACTTGCCGGCCTTGGTGGGATCGACTATCCCCGCGGCTAGGGAAGCCATCGGAGAGACCGGTGCAGTGAGGTCGGCAATAGGCTGATGGTTGATTCGCGAATATGGTGGAGAGGAGCGGGTAGATCGGCGGTCCTCGGGGCGGTGGTCCGCAGGTAGACGGATCAAGAGTGGAGAGCGAGAGAGAGGGAGAGAAAAAGAGAGAGAGAGAGAGAGAGAGAGAGAGAGAGAGAGAGAGAGAGCACGGCAGTGAGAGAGCCGGAGGACTGTTTGTGGGCTCTGCTGTGGCTAGGTACTTAAGGTTGGCCGGATGACGACAAATGATGATGCAGAACGACAAAGGCAAACCTACATGTGTAACCCAGTCAACGTACTTTGAGTATGTCAATCTGTCGGTCTGAGCTGTGATTGTCGGCTCGTATAGTAGGTACCTATGTACATAGTGGTGAATAGTACCTATGTAGCTGATCTTACAGCAGGCTAAGATGGGTAGACGCAGCAAGCCTAGCCCACTTTAACCAAGTACATACGCTTATGTATAAATAGCCTGGCCGTCCCGTTCGGCATTAGCTCGGATCATACCTATGCACAGTATAATTAGATGCATATGTAACTGCTATATTGCTGTACTATGATTCTACCTAGTACTTGTAGTCTGAGGTAGATACTCCTGTATATCGTGAATTGTGTCATGAATCTAAACATATATGGTTGCAAGCGGTCTATCGATATGCCATGTTGAATTGTCCACATCACACGTCTTGGTGAGAATCCACCTATATAGGTAGGTATCGGCAGATGTGCTTGAAGAGAACTATAGGCCCCGAAGACTCTATCATTGCTGGGGCGGTTCTGCCCCCTCTTCATGTCTATCCATATCCGTATCTGTATCCGTGTCTGTATCAGTATTTGTGTCCATCTCGAATTGATCCGGGGCAGTCTCGGACAAGCCTGCGCTGGGGCCTAAGAATGCAGGATGCGGGATAGGAAAAGTAGTATAGTCTGGACCGTCGTCCGCACTGCCACTGTCGTCCTGATCTCCCCCAAATGGCGGTATTAAGGCGCCCGCCATCAGCAAATGGAAGGCCAGGCTAGCTTCTTCTCCGACTAAACTATTTAACGAGCCATTGCTGCCGTCCTCCTCCTCGTCTTCCTCATCTTCGTCGAGTTCTTCTTCGTCCGAGACATCCTCCCAGGCTCCCTCAGGCTCCCCCAGCCGCCAGACATCCAGGTCAATCGAGTCCTCATAGGGGCTGTATCCAATACGCGACTCGTCATCCGAGTCCTCGTAGAATGGCATGACATATTGTTCATAGTATTTTCCGACCACTAGGTCACTCTATGACGAGTATCGGACGGGTCAGTAGTCAAACATGGTTAGGATGTGGATTGGGGGTTCTTACGAGAGGGAGCTCATCAGGATATTCTTGACCGCCCTCCCGACAGTACATATTGATCGACTCGCGCACTGCAATTCCCGGAGTCAGTCGTCACTGTACCGACATGCGTAGCATAGGAAGGAAGAAGAGGGTTGGTCGGGACTCACTATCGTGGTTACCCACTTCAGGTACTGACAAATCCCAATATTCAATATTCTCGTGAAATATCTCGGCCCAGCCATCATCCTCGTCGCCCTCTGGCCGGCCGTAGAGGTCGCCGCAGATGCACGCGTCTTCGAGATAAAGGTTCTTTCTGATATCGGGCAAAAGCCTCCTCCAAGACGTGGACTCGAGGGTCACATCACGCAAGCAAAGCCTTCGCAGTGTGTCCTTGTGAAGCATGAGCACATCCATGAGGTTCGATCTATGGGCGACGAATCCGCCCAGCACCAGCTCAGTAAGGTGTGGCCAGCGGAAGCCTGGTTCGACGATGTCCCTCAGCCACGCCCCCTTCTCTTGTTCGTCACATTCCAGATTCAGAACTTCGACACAGAGACACCGCAACTGGGGCATAGACTTCAAAATCTTGCGCACGGCGCCTTTGGAAAGGATGCGCTGGCATTTGGCAAGCGAGTTGCCTTCGTGGATCCTGTTGTCGGCCGGATCGACAGAGATGTTCAATTCGATGCATGTGAGATTGGCGAGTGGCTTAAACATACGCATAAGCTCCTGGTCACTCCTCTTGAAAAAACGCCAATGAAGGGACCCGGCCCGGAGAGTGGTCAAGGCACACTTGGCGTTAGCGTTGGTAAGCAGCAAAGCCTCGAGCGGGCGTTTGCCTTCGGGGTGCATAGTATTCAAGCAGGCGATGCCGCAAGAGAACTCGTGGAGCGGGCTCTTCCTGCGCGTCCGGTAACGTCCCTCGTAGAACAGGTTACCAGCCGACATGGTCATGGCCTCGAGCCTAGGGAACCGGGGTAGCACCTCGTTGAGCACGGCAATATCATAATTCTCGCTCACGATGGCGTCCTGCTTGGCGACTGCATCGACGTATTTGTGGTACTCCGCTAGCAATTGACTGGGGCTGAGATTGAGCTTCTTCAACTTGCTATTCCATCTCAGGTCCCGCTTGTGGTCTCGCACAAACTGGCGCCACGAGATTGTGGGCGAGTCGAAGGTCTGAGCAAAGTAGGTCAAGGAGCGCACATGTTTTGAAAACACAGGATGTAACGATATTTCCCTCAGCCGATCGAGCTCCTGATGGTGCATGTAGAAAGTCACCTCGGGCAGCATGTAGGCTGCGCCAATGTCGGCGTATAGCTTATTGACGAGCCGGAAGCTGAGAATATCGTCGATGTTTAAGAGCGAGCAAATGGCATAAAGAAGCTCGGTCGGTATCCCTTCCATTTGTACAAAGACTTAGACAAGAATTCGAACAAGAAGGACAGGAAGAGAGTGAGAATAGAAATAATATGTGACGCAACGCAAGTAAATGTTAAGGTTGGTATGGCAGTATCATCACCATTCAGGATTCAGATCGCGAGGCGCTCCGGAGTCCGTGCAAAGGCAGTCCCGCAATAATGAGGGGAGGTTATCGGAGGTTATCGGTTGTTTTTCGTTTGGTAGCTTGTCTGAGCTTCTCTGACAGAGGCAACTCGTTAAGTAGAGGCGTCCGTCTCTAACAAAAGCAGGAACAGGCACCCCCGAAGGTACCTGTCAAGATCATCGAAGCTCATATATCAGATCCAGAACAGAGGCTTAGATAGGTGATTTGTTAGTTTGCTCAGACCATGAAGGTTCTAGCCCCACGTCATTGGCAGAAGTTCCTCGCAGTTGAGAAGTTCCAGCGAGTATCCGTGTAACGTACCTACCCTGGAGGAGTAGGTTTTGGGTAGGTAGCTAGGTACATATGCAGCTACAGCCTACTACTTGTATCTGGGTAGTAGTACCTAACCTAGGGAAGTGCTCATTAGTAACCACCGACCTATAACTCGTAAAACATAACGTAGGAGACGTTGTACTTCAAGTTGTTGTATGTGCATTATGCATGTACCAGTACTAGTAACAGTACTACTTCCATACAACGTAGGTATACAATGTGGGTATAGACTGCAACTGAGCTAGGTACGCCTAACCCAGGTACTAATAACCCGGCGTTGGTAATCAGCTTAATAGGTATTTTATATGGCGACATCCCTCTCTGGCGATTTGGCGACCACATGGTAGAAACTCGCGAGAAATGAATGGATTAAGAATATCTCGTGAAGGAGCTATACGTTAACCGTTCATTGATAGCGACCATTCTTAGTTATACCATATATAACCATCACCACGATCATCAGTTGTCCGCGTTAAACCGTCATGGGAGCAGAATTAGAGCAGTCGCCAACAATATTCCGGAGGCTTAGCCGATTCCATCCGATGATACAACTGAATAGAGGAAGCCAACGACAAATATGATGATATGATAGATGGAGTCTGTCGCCAGGCCACCCTAGGCCGTACATGGGTTCCCCAAGAGGTGTGAGTGGTGCAAGAATTGTCTGATAAAACAGATCTTTCACAATGTCGGTGGTCGTGTCAAAATCAAGAATTAGTAATGTGATTCCGGTGCCATGACCTCTCCGGGCTGACTATCTACAATGCTAGAGTACACAAGGGGAAGAAACGCGGTGGTATGTATCATGTTGTCTATAGTACGGAAAGATCGCCGAATTTCTCCTAGAGAGAGGATCAGTATGTCGCTTTCACACAGGTCACTTTGTTGATCAACAGCTTTTGATAGAAGTTTTCGACAAAGTTTTTGTTGGGATCATGCATACCTTGTATCCCGGAACGGACCAGCGGCCCTTGGAAACCAACTTCGCAGTCTTCTCGTCGATCGAGGGCTCGGCGGCGGCAACTTCGTCCTGTTACGCTCCATGTCAACATCCTGCTCCATGTCGGTACAATACCGAGCACAGTGTCCTTCAAGCCGTTTCTATAACATACCAAAGTAAGGTCTTCGAACGGTCGAGCGGTCTCGATGTTCGTCAGGGTAGCTTCAAGATCTCTGAGCTCCAGGTCGACCTTCTCCTTGGTAGCCTGAGCATTCTTGACAGCCTCAACCTCGAAAGCCTCGATGGCCTTCAGCTGGCGAGTAACGTCATACTTGGCGGGTTGGAAGGAGTTGAAGCGCTTCTCGATCTCGTCGACAACGGCTTGGTTCTTGAGGACTGAGCGGTAGTGGGCAAAGTCGACGGTAGTAGGTTGCTCAGATAGCAGCTGAACCTTTCGGCGGGCGTTCTCGTTCCGCTGTTTGAAGGCCTGCAGAGAGGCAACGGTCTGACCGCGCAGGCTAAGGGAGGAGGTTACCTTGGCCCAGTCGAGCTTCAGAGCTGCGCTACGCTGGAGTTTCGCAGGGACAGAAAATTAGCTCATTGCAGCCAGGACACACTGTGGACGGGAATTGGAAGCGATTCAGAAGCCAATTGAGTCCGCACATCCGGGATGACAAACTCAAATGCATCTTGGAGATTAGGAGAGGACTTACTGCGGCCATGTTTGCAATGGATGTAGGGACGTAAATGAGTGGAGATCTGAAGCAATTCGCAGAGGTTGCTGGCCTTGGGTCTTTACCGAAGAACTCGGCGTTTTGGGTTGGACCACGCCCCGGCCTTAGAATCCCGTGACCCATGACCCACATCACGTGACCGGTTTCGTGAAAAACGAATTTCTGAGTACATAGTATTACTTTATGTACTTCCTAAGTGTAGGCTGCGCATACAAGCATCATTTAACTACATTGTTCGTCGAAGATTTCCTTTCGTCAACGGCACCTTCCCAGTTAAATACCATCACAAGCTCGGTATTCACCGTGCTTGACTTTTGTAATTAGGCAATAATTTGAAATATCTAATCATAGCCTCAGAAGAGCTATCCTTTCGTGGAAATATGTACAGAGGTAGTCACACAAGGAGAAGGAGAGGAGAGGACGGTATTTAAAGATCATCACTGGGTTTACAAGTCTAAGTAGCCTATCAAATGGTGTATCACGATGAACCTGGACGACCTGATGCAAGCAATCGTGATCGGAATACCAGTTTGCGACGAATGCGTTCTCTCGCGGTCATTCTATGTGGCCAACGCAAACATAATCTCGCCGCCAAGCACGTAGCCGACCGATATTGCGGCTGACGACTAATCACTGGGATGGCAGCCATACAAGCCTCTAACCATACATGCTTAGACACTGAGCGCCATGATGGAATTTACTATGTCGTTGTCGTTTTCCTTCAGCGCCTTAATCGCCTTCGTGCGGGAGACGCTTGCCTGGGTCATGACTAGTTCGATATCCTTGTCCTCGAGGCCTTCGGCATCTACCTCTTCATCATCGTCATCATCATCCTTCTTGCTCTCAGTACTCTCGACAGCTTTACCCGCATCGCCGTGACTGTGGTCGTGACCAGCGTGGTCGTGTTCGCCGCCCTGGGCAGCGAGAGACTGGGCCGCAGCTTGCTGAGCGGCTGAGTTGAGATCTTCAATCTTGGCCTCGCCGAACACACTGGATGGCAATTGGTCAACAACGTGTTGATATTGGGGCCGTGGCAATATGACGATAATTGCCGCTATGCTTACATGTAAGTGTTGCTGTTAGGTGACTTGTAGACTTCAGGGTTGTTGATGACAAAGAGAATCTAGTTATAATTCCATCAGCGAATGATGCATGCCACAGGGGCGTCCCTGTAGAGTTTGAACTTGTAGCGAGAGAGATGGGGCCGAAAGGGCCAGCAGCAAACAGCCTTTTATTTTCCTTCACTCACGTTCTTGGGACGACGAAGGGTGACACGGGTAATGCCAGTGACGCGGGTTAGGTGTAGCTTCTCAATCGCTTTGCGGGCCTTCTTCTCGTTGCGCGAGTGGACAACGGCGCTGGAGCCAGTTGGCCCGCTCTCACCGGCCTCAATCTCAGAGTCGGAGCTGTCATCGTCATCGTGCTCCTCGACGTTGACCTTCTGGGGCTCTTCGTCAGGGAGTTCTTCAACGCGGGGGTTGGCCATTGTGGGCGTAGGCGTATTACTGTGAGACCAAGGGACAGTTAGTACAGACAAGTAATGTAGGGAAGAAAATTGAAGGGTAAGTGCAAAAGAAGTCAATCATGGACGGGATGATGTAAATAGAGCGAGAAACAAGGCTAGCAAGGAGAAGAATGCATCATTAATTTTCGCAAAGGCAGAACCGGGCTGCGATCCAATAATAACAAGGCAGCGGCGCGAAGCAGCCTTCAACCACGACACAATAGCAAAATGCCCAGGACCTGGGGGGGCAGAAGTATCCTCTCAACTTAATAAATAGAGATTACACTCACAGTTGGCAAATAACAGGAACGACAGCAAGTAGAAGGAGAACGACTACTGTCACAACCGGAGGCTATTACGGGGAAAGAGTGTAGTGGTGGCGGCGGTGCGGAGGGAATTGTCACTGTGTTGCAGCTTTGAATTTGGCGAGGAAAAGTTGCGGCAGCTGTTCACAAATTGATGTCAATTGTTTGGCTGAACTAGGGTTTTCCAGAGGTGGCCTAACCGCCCACATAAGTTCTGGTGGGCAGACTCCCAGCAGGAACCCAAGGGACCTTCTTGATACGTCTACTCTCTATGTGCGCTAGGTATTCAATAGAGGTATCTTATAGGTAGATACCTAAGGAACCTAACATGCTTATTATATAACACCGTAGGTATTATTTGGGTAGGTGACAAAGCCAGCAACAAACAGAGCAGACAAAATCAATAGGTGCATAACATATATAAGTAGCCTTAAGGGTGTTTCTATTCTTTGATTTGATAGTTGAATATCATGTAACATTTCGAGAACTTTGAAGTGCAGCGATGTCACTGTCAGTAATTGAGTTGCTACTAGCTAGGAGAGGATAACAACAAGAATTTGCTTCCTCTAGGAGAAGGATTGAAGAGAGATATTATAGCACCCAGTACCAAATCAGTCAGCTCGGTTAGCTCAGTTGGTTAGAGCGTCGTACTAATATTATGCGTTTCGGTGTGTAACATTGGTAAATGCGAAGGTCATGAGTTCGACCCTCATACTGAGCATGAAGATTTGCTTTTTTCTGTGGTGACCAAATCTCCTGGCGTGGTTGGTTTCTCTTCTTGGCATCTCTCCTTACCATTTTCTTTTTCAAAAGTCATGAAGATTAGGTAAACAGTTAAACCTAAAGTAGTCCATAGGTGGTCGGTAGGTTTTATCAGCACCAAATAATTTAACCCTAGCCATGAGATCAGCTATGTAAGCTTTAGCCTTTAGATATTGCGTGGGCTAGACAAGCTATTAGGTAGTCCTAGCTCAATATAAATTGTTACGCCGTTAGAAACAAGTAATGGTAGGCGTCCTTAACCACGTTGTTTTAATATAGCTCAAGAGTATTACGGTCAAGGCTCAGTTTCACATGTGAAGTATTGCAGCTAGCCACACTTATAGCATGAGACACCTGAGGATTTCTCCAGGACTCCCAAAGCATATAGATGGAAGGCGAAGCCGATCGTCTCTACCCTGACGCTCTGCTCGGGGTATCCCATTCTATGCAAGCACACAACACAGACTACCCACGAAGACGTCGAACCCGCAATGATGGCTTGTGAATGGTCCGTAATCATTGACGCCGGTCACCTCAAATAAAAGTTTTGTGTGCGACATACAGGTCTTGCCAGATGATGCAGCAAAAAGGAATCCGTCAACCCCGTTGCCTATGTGCCATATGCAGACCGAAAACCGCTCCCATCGGAAGACTATCTTCCTTCATCAGAATCGAGCTGTCCATATCCCCCGCTCCCCCTCCGAAAACCAATTTACGCCGATGCCTTGACCTTGGCGAGGGCCTTGCGCACCTCGTATCGCTGCTGCTTCTTAACACGGAGAAGCTGGAAGCGCTGGAAGTCGGTGAGGGCTTTTCTGCGTTCTGTCCGCTGGCTGCGCTGAGCCCACTTGCTGTCCTGCCATTTCTTGTCGATCTCGGCCTTCTCCCAGTACTTCTTCAGTGTGCCGGTTCGGACCGCACGGGGTATGTCGAGCTTGATGTCGGTGAGGAGGACATCGGATAGAGCGATGGGACCCTTTGGTACTGCGAACTTCTCCTCGGAGCTGGGTCCATCAACTAGAACCTATTCAGAGAATGCCCAGTTAATCACAGCTCTTCTTCCTTCGCCGTCCTAATCCCTGTGTATATCAATTCCACACTTACACGCTTCTCGGAGATGATCTCGACAATGGCGGCGATCCGGCCAGTGAAGGGACCGTTGTTGATGAGGACGAGACGGCCAACCTCGACGGTTCGCCACGACGGGGACTCGATGCTGGCGGACATTGTGACAAGTTTCTGTTGCGCACAACCGGATGTTAGAGATATAACGATAGGGGCAGAGAATAAGAACGGCAGTGTTGGTAGTATCCGATTGGATTTCCTCGGGAAATTGTAGGTGGTAGGACGGTGGGTTCGTGGTGAGAGTTCAAGGTTCAGGATGTGCGAGGTGCGGGTTGCTCGAATGACAAGTCCAATACGCTCGCAGCGATGGGGACTGCGACCTGTCACGGAGCTGCTTCGGGATGCAACGAAAGTGCGTGGAATGAATAAATCCCTGGTGTGCACTTTTTCAAACGCTATACTTACAGATTGAGTGAAAGGGAAAGGATGCCGCGGTATTAGCTCAATCGAACTTGGGAATCGTCTGGCTCTCTATGTCGTTGGAGGGGATTCCGATGATGGATTTTGTCCACAACTTTCTCAAAATTTCCTGTGTGCAGCCAAATCTGGAGAGGGCCAGCTGTTACCCGAGCTGCCAGCTGGCATATCTAGCAACCAGCCTTTGACAGCTAGCAATTGATAGGTACCCAGGTGCAGGTGCATGCCAGATAACTACACTAACCTAGGTAGGTAGAACTTTTCCAAGGCTATGGCGTGAGTGGGGCTATCTAGTCGTTCTAGCACCCATAGGAAATACCTAATTGAGCGGTTATAAAAAGGGGAGAAAAAAAAAGACTGCCATACAATTTTCCCTCCAGCTTCCAACACAAACTTTCCACTCATTAGCAAGCCATCTCATCGTTAGATTGCTGCAACATCTATCGGTAAGTGTCTTGACCACTTGGTCGTCTTCTTCAGTAACCTCTCCACCTCTGGCTTTTTCCGGCCGTCTTGCATGCTTTATGATGAGGTAATTTGCGATTGATTCTGCTTTGATGGCGCTCTCGCCGGAGCTGCTATATCAGGCGGAAAGCTGATAGTCACTTCTTACATATTCTGACAGCATTTGCAATTTCTTTGACGTCAACCATGAGACATGCATGTATGTATTGTTAGCTAATAAGCAACGCAGGTCGTTATCCGCCATGGTTAGAAGCGAGAAAAGTTACTGATGTCAACAAAGGAGTATCATTCATTCGCTTGCGCATAGTGGCGGTCCTGCCCTTACAACAGAAAGTGCCATGTAGATACCCAATACCTAACGATTCTTACCTGGATATAGTAAATTTCTGCTGCTGCCATCTTCTCATCTACATGCATACACGTGTCGCAGTGTGATACAACAATTTAAGCGTACACCGTAATTAGCGAAGCTGCCGTAGGCTCACGTATTGCGCACATAGATCCCGTATTTGCGTCGGATCACCGAATTGATCATTACCTAAGTAGGTTGGCTCTGCTAACTATTGCGAGCTCGTACCTATGGTTGGTGAATGGCACGTATAAACACCGCTAGATGCTAAAGTACTAGTAACAAACAGATGCAGCATGCTATTCCTTCCCCTCGAAGTTGCTTGACTGGATGGATAGATAGTCAAACCATATTTCCTCCACAAACAAGTCAATGCTCTGGGCAACCGGTTCTTAACGCCTCATTTGACATGAATACCAAACTCCTTGCGTGCCTTCGGGTATATCAGAGTCCCGAAGTTGTGGGGACAAAGGAAAGAAAAATAAATTAATAATAATAATTGCAACGCAAATGGAAACACAAATGGACAGGGGACCTTGGCGTAGCAAAGCGAAGACGCATAAACCAAATCGAGAGCCATGCTTAGAGCCACTCATCCCTTATACCGTTGATCCTGGGCGCCGTTGGCCGTAAGGTCGTCCTGTCATCAATAAATCATTCCTCTACAGCGGCGAGGCCATCTTCGAGCCCATCTTTGTCTTGCGGCCATTCTAGAGATGGGAACGGGGCGTACTGAAGACCCCGTTCAGTCTCCAATTCTTTTCGCGTAACTTCCATCTCCAGTCTCCAGCGTAGTTCGAGCATCGACTGGCGTGCACTGAAAGCCATGGCAAGCGTGTCCTCCTTGTCCGCGAATTCTGACTCGAGCTGCTCCTTCTCTTTGTCGTTCTTCTCTATTAATCGTTGTATCTCGGATTCCTGTCTCTCTAGGAGTTGTTCCAGAGCTTTGGCCTGCCGGTCTCGCATCACATTGATCTTGGCCTGGTGCAGTTGCTTCATGTTCCTCTCTAGATTGTACTGCTGCCCAAGTTCGCGCAGGTTCCTTTCGGTCACAACCCGCGCTGGCATTTCCCGAGTCGGGGTTTGACGTAGTCCGTCGCAGTACGCCTCCATATGTCTCAGCCGTATGTGTACGTTTTTCTCGCTCTGCTCCAGCATTGAGCGCAGCTCCATCTCTGCAACTACCTGTCTGTCCTCGAGGTTCGCTGCCGTTTTAGTATGCCGCTCCTTCATCTTCTCGATGGCTGTCGAGTGCTTTTCTACAAGGGCGAGCTTCTGTTGTGCGTGCCGCGTCCACAGAACCCACTTAGACTCCTGCTCAAACAGTTTGAAGCGCTTCAGCTCCTTCGTCTGTCGCGTACGGAGAGCCTTGAACTCCTCACAGTTTCGTGTGCGCTCCTCAGCCTCTAGCTTTTCAGCTGCCTCCCTTGCCGCCATCTCTTGTCTGAAAGCCTCTTCGGCTTCCAGGAGGGCAAGCCGGTCCTCTTCTTCCTGTCTCCTACGATCCATCTCCTCCTCGCCATTGCAGAAGTTGGGGCACCCTACTAGCGGGTCCCAGATTGCGCCGCAGATATAGCAGAACTGTGCACGGCAGCGACATATCATATGGGTGCACCCATGCGTGAGCTCAACCAGGTTACGGCACTTGTAACATCTTCGCCAGCCTGACCTTTCGCCTATTTTCAAGACTGCATCTAGTTCTCCGTCCTCGGGGCAATCCTGGCCCGGCGGGTGAGCATTTCTCTTGCACATGACACAAACGTGCGTCCTGCATTTACGACACACGACTTGGAACGGGTGTTTCGGGTCGATTTTAGCACGAGGTGGGATGAAGTCGCCGCAAGAGGGGCTGGAGCAGAAGATGCGGGTTTCCCAGGGGGTGCTGAACTGGAGGACGGCCTTTAGAAATCTCGTCTGCTCTTCGCGAGAGAGCGTCGACTTGATGATAGAACTCGGTATGGGCTGCGTGCAACACCGTGGGGGCATCTTGGACTCTTCAGTTGAGGCTTGGTTAATCATGATACCTAAGCAGCCGGAACAGTAACTGTGGCCGCAGGGCAGTTTTCGCAACGAATCGTTCGGTCCCAAGTCTTCTCGACATGCGCTACAGCAACTGTGAAGAGGTATTAGCAAGGTCTATTGCTCCAGTCGTTCCCCCATGTATCTATTTTACTGCTAGGCAGCTAGTGTTGACCCACATGGTGGTAGACTCTGAGCATCTCGCTGTTTTGCTCCAGCTCTTGCCGCGCAGCTTCAAAATGCTGCTTCGGATACTGCGGTAGCTTTTGTTTGTGCCCATACCGAAGACGCCGGGTGTTGCGTCCGCCTCTGTTGCCGGGGAGACTAAGAACTTTGGTTGATCTAGGTTCTGCTCTACCTCGGACAGATAACGGTCGTAGTGCGCAAACGATAGGCCACGCGTCCATGCTCTTTTAAGAATCTTGTCGGCAATGTTGTGGCCATTCTTTGACGAGCTCGATGTTGGGACCGTGCTTTCAGAGCCCTGAGATCCTGAAGACACGGAACGGACATGGCTGGTGCCCAGAGTTATATTGGACTCGGCTCCCGACGTATTTCTGTTCTCGGACATAACATTCGCACTAGATAACTGGGCAAGGGTGACGCCGAACCTCTCGGCCTTCGCGAGGAGACCCTCAAGGTATGTTTCAAGGGCGTGGGCAGTCAATTGGAGCACTTCGCTAAGGTATTCAGCGTCTCTGGCCTCGAGCAGGGCGTTATCGGCACCGCATGACGGACCAGGGAACAGAGAGCTCCGCAAGGACTGGTCCATGGCAATGAATAAGAAAGGGAAAGAGAGAACAAAAGGAAAACATCAAGACCCAAGAGAGGGTGGGATTCAAACGGCTTGATTCATCATCTGATGGCTAGCCGGTTCGGTATAGTTTGGAGAGAAGACAAATAGGTAGAAAAAGTAGTTGGTGGTGCTACACACGCAGGTAAGTATGTGTACCTCAGGTAGATAGATACCTTAATGAAGTAGCGTTAGAATAGCACTTGCCTTAGTGTGCCGTGGGGGTTCTAGCGCGGGGCAGGCTACCGGTCGTAGGTATGCTAAACCTTAGAAGTGTGGGCCTGATTGGAGCCCTGGGAGCGCCCGCCTGGTGGTACCAGAACAAGGTTACCTTAGGCAATACCCATGTACATGTCTGATTAGATTAGACAGTGGTTAAGTAAGCATCCACTGTCCAGTAGTTTGAACCAACTAACCCAGGCGAAAACCATACATCTGTAGCACTGTTAGGAATCGAACCTAACCATCTACCCAGGTTGAACCCTCCCAGTCTAGTGTTCGTAGGTAGGTACATGATAGTTCCAATTGGTTCTGATAGTTATCTAGATTGCAGCCAGTCAGTTGAAGGCAAACAAAACATCATGAATAGGTCCTAGACTACTGCCTACCTAACATAGGTATGCATAGTAGGTATTATAAGCACCAACAAAATTATTCTTCCCTTCATCTGTTTACCTATACATGCCCATATCCATCGCTGCGTTTGCTACCTTCAACATGTTACTACTAGTAATGCTAAGGACTATCTCTACTGTGCGAAAGTACATATACAGTTTTCCTTCAATACTTATATCATGTGTCATGAAAAGCTGCAACCCTCCGTACTAGCACACATCGTGTACCGGCCTACCTCATGTAGTTGAAACAATGGCTACATACTAGAGTCGTCAACATGGACGAATGTTTGCGGGCGCGCATCAACAAGACAGACTTGAGGTGCAGAGAGCTAATTTGTGAAGGGAGAACCAGATAGGTACTGTGACGCCTCTTATTCAGTGTACTATGTAGTAAATACTAGTCCTAGTTTTACTCACAGTCCATTGCTTGGTGTTCCAATACTGGCTGCATCTTCCTGCAGCTAACCAACTTGAAGATACCAATCAAGCTCTCTTGTGAACATATACTTTCAAAACTGCCTCTAACAGCCTTCCCTAGGAGTTTGTACGCTCTCCTCATGGTCCATCCTCTTCTCTTTTTGAAGTGTAAATTATCGATGTTCTGGTCCATAACCTGAGTCACATGTGTATCTTAATTGACACCCAGAAACGGTGAGATCGAATCAATTCGTATTGAGGACACGGTGCTGTCCGAAATAAGCTTGCTGGCTGTCTATTCGCATGTCATGGCGATTGTCAAGGCTGGCCGTCCAGCAGCTGCTTAGTATCTTATCATATAGCTACACCATGTAACTGCACCCGGCGTCCGGCAATCAATGGGCTGATTAAGTTTCTCGTCTTACGCCATAGTGCCTATCCGGTCTCAAATCTCGAGACTCGTTACGCCTTATTTCTCCGTTAAGTGGTGTGACTAGACTCCCCACTCCTTGGGAACAACCGAGAGTATAGGAGACAAGCGGTGAGTGATCTTTACCCGGCATCACGTTTCGCTTTGCTGTCTGCAATCTTGTCTGTCCTTATATTTGTGATGAGCAAAACAAGCGTCTCACGACCTCCGAAAAGATTCCGCCCGCGGGTATCTGTAATCCCACAATTGGGTCGTCATGATAATACGTCACCGACCGGCCGCAGAGGTAAGCCTGCGGTACGTGAGATCTTAGCCGGCTCATTTACTTGCCCAAAGTATTAAAGCGCTCGGGAAATCCCTGAAGCCTAAGATATCTCGATCTGTCCCCACCGACGAACTCATTATGCAGATGAGACACTTCATCACATCCCTACAGCTCGCTCCAGCCCTGCCCATATGCAGTCGCGCCGGTATAATCAGCGATCCCATCTCGAGACCTCCTGAGATATGGGGAAGATAGCCCACCACAGCTCTGCCCGCTCTTCATCACCAAGCGCCAACCTCCATACCCGCAGCGGTAACGCACTCAACATGTCGACGACCGATAGGTGGGCGGGTGCAACGATCGATATGCCTCGAGGAAACACGAGCGTCTTGCTGGCGATCGGAAGTGTGCGATCGCAATGGAACATTCTGCGGTTGTGTCTGGGTGGGAGCTAGAACCCTTCGGCTGCTGGCACTTTGGAGATGTGGATCAGCTCAAGGCGCAGGCCAGGATTCAAGTTGCGGTATCGCGAGTTTTTTTGGTTCGACTCTTTTCATCGTTTTATGCCCACCTTGTCTATTGCTGACGAATTCTGGGCACGCGAGGCGTATGGCTCAAGACAATGGCACGGCTGTGGCAGGAGCCTGGTTCGGCTGGTACCCGGCGATCCCACATATAAATGTAGATGACTTCGACGGTAAGTCTAGTCTTGCTGTTTTCTATGGATATGCCCAACACTAACAAGCGTTGCAGTCAAGCCGGAAGACGTGGTCGCGGTCGAGGTGAGGCTCTCTATTATGACCAATGTCGTGGTGTCAGTCTCGTATCTTCGTATCTTCGGATCTTGACCCCTTGCTCCTGTGTAAATGGGCAGCAGGCAACAAGCGCGCGTACTGATCTACGGAACTCCTCGAATAGACGGTTCGACAATAGACACACTGACAACGATGCATTAGAAGATGTCTATTCGCCAGTTCCAATCGTAGGAGACTTTTCGGTCTGCAGTGACGCCGATGGGCGGGCGTGGGCCGTAGTCGAGGGTGCCTTTACATGGAGAGAAACCTGCTAGATACAGCTACGATTATAGATGAGATGCTCGTGTTGAGAAAGTGAGCTTCTGGATGCTCGAGACCGAGGCGCTAGACAGGACTCAGACTCGCGATTTACACAACGACACCACCATGCTGTACGTCATCGCCGATAAGCAGGGGGTAATGGTCAACTTGGACACGCTGGGCAATAACGGCTTCCAGCTGTACTTGATTCGTTACTGTTTCGATCCTTCCCGCAAATATGTTTGAACAGGACCGCACGGACGATATGGATGGGTCTGAGGGCGGAATAAGAGCTGAGTCGAGTTACGCAAGCAGAATGTTGTCATGCCTCGTGGCAAAACTATGCACACTTGGAAACGATTAAAGAAAGGAATGAAAATAAGAGAGGGAGCGGGAGCGGGAGCGGGAGCAGGAGCAGGAGAAGGAGAAGGAGGAGAAAACGCGACCAAGAAGCTCTGTTCGACTATATATTGTTATACAACCTGCCGTGCTTAACTACCACTGAGCAGTTTTTCTACCGCCCATTTGACAGAAAAGTTTCTGATGTCCGAATAGTGCTGTCCTACACCGACGAACAAGACCGGGACATTGGTGGCGTGCACAATACTGACAAGTGTTCCCACCATATCACCCACCGTGTCGCATTTGGAAATAATGAATCCATCGAGGTGGCGTCCAGGGCCGAACGACGAGTTGAAGTTCCTGGCTTGGGCGACAGAGTCCGTCCCCACCAGCGCCTGCGTACAAATCGTTAGATAGCTCAGACAAACAGACGAGACAACGCCAGTTGGGGCCACAGGATAGCAATACTCACCTCGCCAACCATCAGGATCTTATCGGGTTGAGCGAACTTGGCGAACTTCTCGAGCGACGACATCAAGCGTTGATCGTTATGCCGCCGTCCCGCCGTATCGATGAGGACGACATCATACCCTTCGCCGGCCGCCTCTCGGACTGCGTCTTTGGCCACCGTGGCTGCATCCCCGCCGTATCCCTTCTCGAAAATCTCAACTTGACCCCCCTCTCGCTCCGTCAGTTCCTTTAGATTGCGCACATGGACCTTGAGTTGTTCAACAGCACCCGAGCGGAATGTATCGCCGGCGGCGATCAGTACCTTGTACTTATTCTGCAGGAGGAAGAAGCAGATCTTGGACAGGTTTGTGGACTTGCCCACGCCGTTGACGCCCACGATAGAGATGACATAGGGCCTGCGCTTGCGCATCGATGCCGCCGATGGCCTTGTAACGGCGTCAATCTCGCGCAGAAGATCGAGTGACGAGGTCGGGGTCAGTATCTTGGTCAGTGAGGCCTCCATCGCTTTCGCTATACGTGCATCGATGCTCTCGAAACTCCCCGTCTTGACGCCCAGTAACTCCTTTTCTACGCCTTCGCAGAGACGGATGGCCGCCTCGCGAGCGACGTTCTTTTTGAGAAGATGATCTTCCATGCCCTTTATAGCTTTGTCGAGGTCTTCTTTCGTCAGCGTCTTCCCACCAACAACATTACGAAACAGTCCACCTAATGTGCTCAAGCCCGAACCTACGAGCCCGCCCTTTGTTTTCGTATTTGATGCGGTATTGCGTGCCTCGGCCGATTTGAGAATCGAGTGTACCTCGTCCCCCAGGTCTCTCAATACAAACTGGCCCTTCGAGGTTGTTGTGCCCCAGCTGGCAGAATCGACCGTTTCTAGCGCGGTTGACCGGCCAGTCGCCTCCACCTCGCTATCGCTCGTCAGTGCATTCTGGGTGGCGGAGTAATCTAGCTGTACGTCATCTTCTTCGTCAGCAAAGCCGTCTGCATCCCACTTCCGTCCCTTTTTAGGAGCCTTCTTTCCCTTTCTCGCTGGTGCCTCGTCACCCGAAGACGCGGGTGCTGAAGGATGATGCTGCATCTTGCGAGCCCTCCGAGACATGCGCGTCGCGGGTCCGCTTCTGGGGACTAACAGATGGCTGTTGCCGCCAGGGGTCGAGGGCCGTGAGGCATTGGGCGTCGTAAGCGATGCTGTTTCGGACGGGGGCGAAATATCGCCCGTGGTCGTATGTGGTTTTACCCTATGTTTTAAGCCCGGGGGGAGAGTCGGTTCATCTCCCAGATTGTTGAATATGGTCTTCTCTTCCAAGTCCAAGTTGCTATCGGCGGTTTGTGCGCGTTTGATGGTACTCCTCGACTCGAGTTCTTGGTACTGCTGATCAAAGTAGTCGTCAAACTTGTGACAGTGTACAACTGTCGTGTTCGGTTTCCTCAGTTGGTCGCCGTAGAGATCGATAAAGATAGTCTTCAGGTTGTCGACAAGTTTGTCGACCCATGAGAGGTGTAAGAGAGAGCGATAGACAGCCTAAGGTGAAGAGATGAGCGCGGGGACATGTTTTACCATAGTGTAAAGCAGTAGGAAAGGCGACATACAACGAAGATAATGCCCAATTCTTTTACAAAGGTCCATTTGAGAGTGTGCTGATCGTACTTATACGGAGGGTTGTTAGCTGTAGGCTGATTGTCCTTCGCACCGGCAGAAGCGCCTTTCTCCTCGATGAAGACATCGGCAATGAAGCTATCAATGACAGAAGGGCTGATAGGCGCATAAGTGCGCGACCACAGCACTACACCAGAGGTGGTCAAAATCTCGAATGTGTCTAACATGGTCGTCGCCTCTGCCTGTAGTATCGGCCCGGTCTCGTGGTTTGCTAGGCGGGTAGGTACTTTATATAGACCGTAAGTTCATGAGTATATAGGGAGATATCAGGCTGACTAGTGATCAAACCGTAGGCAAGGCGCGATGAGATCTAACAGCAAATTAGTTAGCAGACCATGTAGTTTTCCAATTCACAAACACCATCTTCTGCTGACGACGGGAAGCATCTATGTAGTAGGTAAGGTAGGCCGTAAACTCGTGCCTATTTACACAGTATGTAGGTAAGTAGGTAGGCAGCAGAGGATCTGTAGGGACGTAGGTAGTACAAACAGGCCTGGAGCTCCTTCGAACTTTACCGGGACCACCCAGTATGCACCTAATAACTCGAAAGCTTACAACAGCCCACCCCACTAAAGACCCCACGTACATAGTACCACATGTTACGTGACTTAAGTATATAGTACATACTGCTGTATATCACATAAGATCTAATCAAGTTAACTGGCAAACTAGAAGGATGTATTATCAGTAACCCTGACAAACGTACAACATACCTGGGTACTTCATTCGCTCCATGGGTTCTGCCGACTGACGGCTTGGATAGTTAGCAAGAACCGTATGACAGAGAGATACAGAAACATGTCTTGGCGTATGACGCTACGTGTTCTGAGTAGAGATTCTGCCCCAATACCGTCCTGCAGCTACTATGTACATCTGTGCATAGTACTAGTACTTAGTACTACTAGTAGTAGTACATGCACTAACAAGTTATTCATTTATTTAATACTAGATTTATGCATTAATCAACGCAGCAGTTTAATGCATGTCGATAACGTCATACGGCCTACTACCTACATAGTACTAGATACTTACTAATATGTGCAGCTATTGGTGCAGAGAAGGTACCCAATGGTAATATGCTAGGCACATAAGGCACATACCGTTACCGCTGCACTGTGTACAGATACACCAATCTACTATGTACTACCTCTATCAGTACCTATGGAATAATCTCGGGTTATTTCCATATGAGAACACAAGCCAGGCAGGTACACTTGCCCACCCTCCTCTAGTCTCTAGGACAACAAAACACAGGCAGAAGACCTACCGGTGTCGAAGGCGCATATTGATTTTACGAAGCAGAATACCAACAACACTATATCGGTCGGACTAGATTATTGCGTATCTACCACGCAGTCAGCACTCAGCCCTATTCCGACAGTGACTTGAGAGACCAAAGTAGCAAGCGGCCATACGAAACCCGACCCGCGACGACCGAAAATGCAACGAGCAAGCTATGCGCAGTCTCCGCCGCTGCACCACCCCGTTCCCCAACACGTTTCTACCGTACCACAGTTAAGGTCGCCTCCACCGCCGACATCGTCACAGCCCCAGCAGCAGGGCGCATATGGCAACCCTTATCAGCAGGGCACGCCCGCCACCGGTGCTGGCAGCAATGTCTTTGGCACCTACGGCAACTTTATAAACGACCCCATGGCTGCACAGTTTGTCGGTCAGGTAGGGCAGAACGCCTTCAAGCACGTTGAGCAGAATGTGAATCGATGGGTCAACTTCTCCGCGCTCAAGCACTACTTCAACGTCTCCAACGGCTACGTGGTGAACAAGCTGTTCTTGGTTCTGTTCCCTTGGCGTCACAAGCCGTGGTCTCGAAAACAAGCGGTCGGTCCCAGCGGCCAAGAGGGTTGGTATCTCCCGCCGCGGGATGATATCAACAGTCCCGACATGTACATCCCCGTTATGGCTCTCGTCACCTATATCCTCCTCTCGACGCTCCTAGCAGGTCTCAGGGGGCAGTTCCAACCCGAGCTACTGGGCTATACGGCCTCCAAGGCCGGCGTCGTCGTTACAGTAGAGATCCTCCTCCTCAAGCTCGGGTGCTATTTTCTCAGCATATCCAACGAATCCCAGCTGCTCGACCTCGTCGCCTATTCGGGCTACAAGTTCGTTGGTATCATTGTGACGGTGGCCATAGCAGCGCTTGTCAACGGCGGGAAAGGCACGGGCGGCTGGGTCGGCTGGGCCATATTCTTCTACACCTTCCTTGCCAACTCGCTATTTTTGGTAAGTTTGCACCACAAACGTGGCAGTTGTGAGGTGACTAATGCCGGGAATAGATGCGTTCTTTACGGTATGTCTTGCTCCCGGAAAGTGCGGGCGATGCGAGGGGACCGATGCAGACCGATTCGAGGACAAAACGCAGCCAGAGAACCCAGTTCCTCTTTGCCTATTCTTACGTGGTGCAGCTGATGTTCATGTTCATATTATGCTAGATGAAAGGTGGCCGAGGCCGAGTGACATCTCCGCCGACTCCTTGAGTGCCCTAGGTACCTATCTAATAAATATAGGGGAGCTATTGAACAAGTATCTCTATACGAGAGACGCGAGAAATAAGGTTCTTTGACCCAGCCGTGTAGACGTACCGAGTTATGCATAGCGCCTGGCTACAAGCACTAGTTGTGGTTGTGGCTGACATGCACGGGTTCATAGTAGACATCTCGAACTCAAAATAATACTGACATCTAAGAACCCAAAATACTCATATAAGATATACTAACTGCTGAAGCTGATTGTCGTAAAGAGATAGATAGTAGATAATGTAGGTACCATGTGAAGGTAGGGTCCTATAACAGAACATGCATATATATATATATATGTCAAGAAGTACGATCTCCTAGCCAGCGACTGGGGTTGATTGATAAGCTTTCGGCCCAATCGGTATTAGATGTAAGTAGGTTAGATAAGCAAGTTTATACATCTGTACCTTGGGTATTCAAACACACACACTTACCAGGTGGTATGTTGATGGGTCTGGACACGTTTATCTAGACGTTGTCTCCTTATATCAATTGGCTTTGTCTTGTTAGGCATCTTATACCTAGGTTAGGTATATATGCTACGTTTGGGTACCTGTTCAAGTACTAGTAACTTTGCTACCCTTCATTGGATCTCTCTCTCTCTCTCTCTCTCACATAAAATATATATATATATGTACGCATCTCTCCCGAAGCTTCCATGGTTGGTGAGAGTCGCTAATGTGCACGATTTCACCCGGTCCTTACAGTCTTTATACCTTTACATTTACGTTCTGTTTGTCTTCCTCGAAACTAAAGCAGCGGGCCGTTTCTAGCCATTCATAGACTCTCTCAACTTACCATCCCCGTCTTAGCCTTGTGACCCGCAGTCTCTCTGTCTGGACCCGACGTCCAGGGATAATTACCATAGCCAGGCTGGGAAAGGAAAGGAGAAAAGAAGGGAGAAAAATAAAACCGATAGTTACGCTTACATCCATTCTTACTATTCTTGCCGTTGCTATGGCGTTACCTCCCATCCTATCGGCTACTTTGCAGTCTGCCGTGCTCTCTGCAACGTCCAACATCTTGGCTCAGTGTCTTACAGCCTACCAGACCGACGTACGTAAAGACCCCCAGGGCCATCTTATAATGAACATGGTGAAAACCGGCACCAAGCAAATCGCATTCTGACTGAGCTATCTAGAAACCTCTTGTCATAGATGTGGTACCCATCTTCCAATTCGTCTTATATGCCTTGCTCAATGTGCCGCCCAACTTCCTCTGGTACGTAGCCACGTAGAGGTGTTGAGTTGTCAAGACGAGTACTGTCTTCTTACCTTTTAATTCTCTGTACAGGCAGGATTACCTAGAGTCGACCTTCCCGGCTTACCACGCATCGCCGACCCTTGCCGCCGTGAGATCAGCCGCTGCAGATGACGACAAGCAGCTGGACAAGGTGGCCAAGGAAGGGAAGCTGGTCGAGCCCAAGTTGAACATCACCAACACCATCATTAAGCTATTCCTAGACCAGACCATCGGTGCCGCTGCCAATACCTTTCTCTTCAGTCTCTTCATGCATTCCATCCAGGCTGCCATGTCTCGACCCCTGGGCACCCCGCTAAGCAACCCTGACAAGAGCCTACAGTATCTGCTCGCTTGGGGGTCCATTGACTACGGAAGGGTGGATTGGAGCCGCGTGGTCACCAGCAGCCAGAATGAGTTCTTCGCTATTCTCGTTGCTGGGTGGAAGCTCTGGCCATTTGTGAGCTTGATAAACTTTGCTTTCGTGAACACTATCGAAGGGCGCAATCTGGTTGCCAGCCTCGCTGGGGTGGCCTGGGGCGTCTACATGAGCCTTCTCGCCGCCCGCTAGAGCAAGTTGACATGGCTTAGCCAGGATCCCAAGGGCCGGCGGGCTACGGGAAGCACTACCGTGGCAATCGAACCACACCCGTGGAGCTAGGGCGGTGTGAGGGGTATGAGATAGGCAGAGAGGACAGGGAAAACGGTGCGCATGTACATGTACGTTAATTGCTACGGTCACTTGCCATCGATATGTTTCCGCGGCTCGGTGTCAAATTTGGTCATCTTCCAGATATGTGACAGCGCCATATACGCCGCCAGCGTGGTGAAAAAAACATGCCTTTCACAAGTTGAATCAAGCGAATGCTAGATGTGTGAATCAATAGAGCTAGGCATTCGGCAGAGACAAAGTTATTCTTTGCATATATGGCTAAGCTAACGGCCACCTTCTTTGTCTCCCATAAGCCGGGAGCGGTGATGCCGGAAAGTCGCTCTCATAAAGTCGTTAGCGTTTTCAACCGACTTCCTACAGAATGTCTTTGAATGAAAGCAAACAAAGACAATCGTAGTTGCTAAGTTTCATCCGGTACTGTGCCCCATAGTGAGAATGGCAAAGATAATTGACTTGTCCGATTTATCTTGGGTTAACTACCTTAGGTACTACTTGCCTGGCTACTCAACTCGGGGACCTCGAGGTATATCTTGCGAGGCTTTTGATCAAATCTGCAGACTAGCTCGTATATGCTCTAGCGCACACAGAGACAGTTGATTCTACCACGGGGAATTCCAAGAGATATCGTCCGTCCATGTCTAACAGAACGCCAACAACACCAACGTTCCCACGAACCCGGCCCGATACTGGCGTAGAATGGCCTCAACTATGCATAGTCACGGCGCACCGTATCCTACGCCAGGGGTTCAACATCGAATACTTACGCGCCAAGACAAGCGTCCAACTAGGAGCGGAGCTAGGGACCGGAGTGGTCCTTGTCGTATCTACGGGGGCCAGGTCGGTGCGCCGGTAAGCCGCCTACCGCCTTCTTTGAAGCACTCTTGTTAACACAGCAACCCCAGTGTAAAATGCACGAGGCCCGGCATCAGAGAAGGGCTGAAGGACATGGCGCAGGATGGACTTGACGGGAAAATGATCATCTATGGGCTTGCCTTTTACTTCGCCCCTGCGGGCTCATAGGCCGCGGCCATGTACTCAGGAGGGCTACTTGACAATAAACTATACATACCTACAGTGTTGTCTCCGTGGTATTCAGACGTAAATAATGACTCAAGAAATATCACGGCCTGGTCTGTCGGACACATGTCTGCCGAGCGGTTGTTTACCTAGTTCTGGGTCCAATATTCTGAAGAAAAACCAGACCCTACCATTAAGATAGGTATGTCGAAACTCGGCATGAGATGGGTCCACCGCCATGGCTCGAATCTTACTTTGCAGGGCCGGATCGGCTAAGGAGCATATTCTTTTGATGGGCCTGATGGCGATCTCTGCAACCAGTGCTACACCGAGGCCGGCATCCAGCTCCATTTGCTTTAGGCCTGGTCCTTGGATTATCATTCCGTGAGGAAGGACAGTCTCAACCGTTTCTACAATACGCCGGTTGACGTTGAACCACTCGTTAGGGGCAAATCTGAAATCGCCTCGTATAGCAGCGTGCTTTTGCCGTCGAGCTCCCGTAGAGATAGGCACAAGAGTCGTGTCTCTGCGGCATATGTCTCTCGGCACGGGGATCCTGCTTCCAGGTACTGAAGTCGGCCGATCAAACATATCGGGCAAAGAGACAAAGGGGCAAGGAGTCAGAAATAAGATAATTTCCAAGGAGACAAAAAGTAGAATCCCCAAATTGGGAGCCATCTTCAGTGCTCGACATGCTATATATCTAGGAGGGGGTGCTTGAACGGTCTCATAGCTTTGAAACGTGGATAAACGGCTCCTTTGTGGTTTGCCTCTTATGCAAGAACCCGACTTCTGAACAAGGGTCCTCTGCAGCCACAATGCGATGGATTGAATCGACCCTCCGCAGAATAGCGAATATTCGTTAACGGCACATAAGCCTCGCCTCTAATTAGACTTGGTTGCTCTAGCCTGCTGGCATGTGTCGCGTTCCCTCGTCTGAACTCGAAACCCGGGACCTGGCTACTATCTCCCTATTAAAAATGCCACATTTGGTTGAGTAGGAGCCATGGGCATATGTTGTCTATTTATCAAGGCGTAATGGCCCAAGTGCACGTCTCTTCCGGACTCGGGACGTAATTCTGGCTTGCTAGTGTAAACCTCTCGGGCCCTAGGCATTGTAAGACACCACAAAGGGTAGGGTCGCCAACATCGCATCGCCCATGCAGCTTGAAGTGACCGGTAACTGCATATTACTTGGTCGAACATGCGACTATTATTAAGTTTTCAAATCTACACACCTTTGCCGGCCAGAAGCATAATCATACATAAATCCACAGTGGTCATAAAGCACGTCACTATCCTCGCCCCGACTTTCATGGCTTCTCGATTGGTCTACCGCCTGCTTCAAGCTCGTGGATGTGAGATTCCTCCGCAGCCATTTCGGAGACACCGGTGTGCGATCGTTTGAAGGCAGTAGGAGAATTGATGGATACCTCGGTGATCGTCGGTGACCTTACGGTGCTTGTGTCCATTTCGTCCTTGGGGTCCTTCGGGGGTGGCACCGGCGGGACGTCCATTCTTCGACGACGCCGAGCCAACATGAATCCGGCTACCGCCAGTATGCCCAGACCTGCTATAACACCAATAACAATGCCGGCGATAGCACCTCCTGAAAGCGAGGCAGACTGGCCGGAACTTGAAGAGTCGGCCTGTGTTGTCGGTTAGAAGCTTCCACACATGCAATTGCATCATCTGCCCGAGAGCCAAAGTGTCTTCTTACCGGTAACGGAGAAGAGCTCAGTGGTGAAGAGGCGCCCGAGGCTTGGCTAGACGAAGTGGCCATAGCTATGCCATCGATGACATGAGCATAAGCTGCGAACGGTGTTGTTGAGGCAACGATCAACAGTTTCCCAGACAACGAGCTAGGGCCATAGACATCCACGAAGGCCGTACTGCTCAGCTTCCATTCGCTATAGCATGTCCCCCCATACGCCGGGCGCTTAGGGTCCAGGGGCGTGCGCGGCGGCGTCAGTTTGTATCCACTTTGAATAGGTTAGTCCACCCTCCTCCAAGAAGTCGTCGCGACGCTTAAGAGCAGGCCCCCATCCCCCTTTTTTTTTTTTTTTTCTTGGGGGGGGGGGGGGGGGGCGGCACCCAACC